>Ga0131853_10017585_pt1 | contig 13018 bp, 7 predicted proteins | sample TergutLab28metaG_FD_92764 | JGI IMG/M metagenome (GOLD analysis project Ga0131853, IMG submission 92764) | Labiotermes labralis P1 segment gut microbial communities from Petit-Saut dam, French Guiana - Lab288 P1 (version 2) (version 2) | ecosystem: Host-associated > Arthropoda: Insects >...
GGGGGGGGGGGGGGGGGGGGGGGGGGGGGGGGGGGGGGGGGGGGGGGTGGGGGGGGGGGGGGGGGGGGGGGGGGTGGGGGGGGTGGTGGGGGGGGCGGTGGTGGTGGGGGCGGCGGTGGTGGTGGTGGCGGCGGTGGTGGTGGCAGCGGCGGCGGGGGTGGTGGTGGTGGTGGTAGTAGTAGTAGTAGTAGTAGTAGTAGTAGTAGTAGTAATAGTATTGGTGGTGGTGGTGTTGATGATGGCGGTCCCACTTCATAATTTCGCACAACAGCCACATTTAACCACTATTGATATGGCATTATTAACCCTCTAAACCAGAGATGTCGCTATATGCACGTCAGCTTTAAAATATACAAGTTCCTAAGTTCTTTCTCTGTCGTGTATTTATGGGTATGTTATGATTCTCTGAATAAACGGCGACTCTTTCCCCCTTAAGCACCACTGACAGGCACACAGAGAACTTGTCGTGTAGCACTGCACAATTATCATGTGGCTCTTACTACGTTAAGAACTACATAAAACTTCCGCCCTACCTCAGTACCGATTGCGTTCGAATTTTCACCTTCTACATCACGATAAAACAGTCTACTTTCCCTCATTCTACTTTTTCCCCTTCTCACCGCTCTACCTTCCCACCAAACCTCCTTCAACAGAAGGACGAGCGGGCACTGCCCGAAGCTCTTGAGAATGAAAAACTTTCAAGCACTTTACATCGGTAACACGTGTACCGTCTCTAAATATCCCCTCCAATTTCTCTGGATTCTTTCTCTTCTTCTCAGGCTTGAGAAGAGTAGTGACTATCAAGCCAAAAACTGCTGGGAACGGTTTCACAGAGAAGCGCGATGTCATAACCCCTCTGGTTAAAGACTGACATCTGCTAATGAACAGTGATAATGATACGTATTCCATTAGGGCAATATCTGATTTATGGAGGTACTGAAATCGCAAAGCCTGTCTAATGAGTCTCATGTCGCTGTAATTGTACGGCCCACAACAGTGGCTGTGTTAAGCGACGTTAGCTTCATTGCTAATAAAAGCAATCACATAAAGGTAGCGACATAAGACTTCTAACCACTTCTATATGAAACGCCATAACAGCACAACATTACCTCACGTGCTGTGATGAAAAGAAGCAATTAGAAATGAAAAAAAGGGGGGGGGGTGACTGTAACTATAACGTAAGCAGAGTGTTTCGGTTGTATTCCGCGCGGCAAACCATTGAAATATGGCGCATTACTGACTGTACAGTCAATAAAATTGAGTGTGTGTCTGAAAGCATAATTTCCATTTTTAACTACGCTTGTATTTATATAAATTCTAACAGGAATTACAGTTCATAAAATGTAACGCATTAGCAACACTTTAGAGACACACAATAGATGAAAAAAAGTGACAAGACAAATAGGTTGTTTAGATAGGAAATCTTTTCTGTCAAAGCGAATGACAGATACAAAGACATACGATTTTATTAAACCCAAACGGAATTAAAAACAATAAGAAATATCTGGTAAAATTACAGTACACTGTTGGTATGAACAATCAAGCTAGCACAAGATAATATTAATCAGAGCAGAAATATTGTACAGATGTATGAATAATAACGGTCGCACAAGGTAATATTAATCAGAGCAGCAATATTGTACAAATGTATGAACACTAACGCTCGAACAAGGTAACATTATACAGAGCAGAAATATTGTACAAATGTATGAACACTAACGCTCGCACAAGATAACATTATACGGAGCAGAAATATTGTACAAATGTATGAACACTAACGCTCGCACAAGATAATATTATACAGTGCAGAAATATTGTACAAATGTATGAACACTAACGCTTGCTCAGCGCAGCAACATTGTACAAATGAAGAGCACTCCTGGCGTGTAAAGTCAGAAGAGGCACACAGGTAGCCCTGCGCTGGCTTTGACTCTTTCTGAACCATTCTGGAAAGTACAAAATTGCTTTTGAAATAACAAGTCGCGGTCCGCTATTTGAGACTCTTTCACGTGAAACACACCTATAATTTGGTTTCATTATTGTGTTAAAAGAACACTAAATTCCTGGACATTCACTCACACAGCCAAATACAGCGCTGTTTGGTCTGTTTACACGACAGTTGCAGTTTTTGTCTGCAATCGTAAAATACAAGCAAGCTACAGAAAATAACAATATTACACTCGTATATATTACACTTATATTTTATTTGCTCGCGGCTTATTTAAAGACGTCTGTAGATCATACGGTATAGCACTGAATGGCAGGAAGGTTTAGAGTTTAACGAACTGCAAGAGATATGGTATGAACAGCTCCCGGCCTACGAAAATTACGAAGCCCTCCCTCAGATTTATGTCAGAGACTGTAGCCGTACACAAGACCACAGCGCTACTATATTCAGCTTAATGAAAGGCCTCTTACATTAAGTCGAATCTAGTGGCCTGAACTGCACTGTAGTTTGTCTAGGACTGTATTATGTGAAATAAATATTTGATTAACAAGAAGCTCTCTGTCAGGGTATCCGGTCTTCGTGCTGAACATGGGCCCTGCGAAAATGCGACAGATTTGCGACAGGTGGCAGTAGTTTCACCTTGAACAACATCAGACTAGCTTTGATATTAAACGGGCCCCTATTTTCATTCGTAATTAACGTATTCGCAAACAACATAGCAGATTACTTTGTTGGCGTAATAACAATTGCTTTGACATGTTCAGTATTGTATTATTTAACTGTCCGGCCCAAACACTAGAGCTGATTAGGTATGATATCAAAATCAACGAACGCACATAAGTGTGTGCAAATATGTTACACACACCGTATGCCAGCTAATTGCTCAATGCATAGTTATGGATCATTTAGAAATAACGCTGATGCTACAGGGGCTAGACATAAATATTTGCCCGTTAGGCAGTTAAGTCCCCTTCCTGTCCCTACTTTTTCTTCATAAATTGCCTCAAAATTTCCCCTTTCACGTCATCACAATCCTTTCTTTCGTTTTGAGACTCTTTTTGCTATCGGTTTGGTGCGATGCTGACCGTTCGCCTACTTTTATGACGAGGTACGAATGAGTGGGGCTAAACCCCCAGTCTCCCATACGCCTCCACATCTTACGCTCTGCGCGGTACATCGTCATAATCAAGCCTAACCCCCAGACTAAATACAGATCTTTAAGTTCTCTTCTTCTAAGTAACCCCCCTCTCCCCCAGCCACCATTTCTCCTATTCGCTTTCTTCTTCTCCGTCACCTTTTACAACTCGTTACGTTCGTTACCCTTTCTTCTTCTTCCTAATTTCTTTACTCCTATCTCAGCCCCCCCCCCTCCCTTTACGTTTAGATCGTGTCACCATCATCCTTTCTCTCCATTCCTGCCCAAACATTTCTCTCTTCCTCACACACTTCACTTCTCTCTTACTGGCACTTGCCATCCCGGTATTCGTTTTTTTTTTTTAGAGTATAAATTGAATGGGCAATTAGAAGGTCGTATCTGCCCACGTAAGCGTTTCATATTCGAAGGAGCAGAAGGAATTTTGATTAGATTTAGCACTGACTAATGTTACCGAGCCTCTCCCGCATGCATGCAAATTACAGTGTACCGAATTGTCTCAAGGAACGGTACATCGTTCACACCAATTGCTACGGGTTGCAGTGCGTATGTACACATGTGCTTGTGACTGTCGGTAGCAGTCATTTCAGCATTTAACAAATAAAGAACTACCGTTATATTACGAAATTGCCATGCATTCTTCTGAGGAAACGGAGCCATGTACACACACAGATGTAAGGACAGCAGCCGTAAATCACAACTAACTCTTTTTATATGCTGTATGATTTTACTGCAACATGTTGCGGCTCGTAGACTAGAATCCACCATCCGGCTGACAAGATAAAAAGGTAAGGCAATCCCATTACAGGCCTGGATATGCCTTGAGGGTTCCATGAGGTTGAGGCTCCCAGATTTCAAGACCGTCAGTACATGAAGGTGGTAAGGTTGTCAGCTTTACGCACCGGCTGCCTTTACTCCACAGAAAGTATTCCTGGTACTCATTTCTGTTAGAGGATGAGTCAAACCCAGGCCCATAGTGCGGCCGGAATGATTATGTCAATGAAGAATTCCAATGACACCATCGGGAATCGAAACCGCGACCATCCGGCTTTTAGCGCAGAGCCTCAACCAACTGCGCCACCGGGTGCGCCCGGCTGACAAGATAAACTGTTAAGCAAATCACCTTAAAACGTTTATATTATCCATGTATACGGTGATGTACATAGGTATTTTTCTTTGGTACGACGTCAACCTGATGATGGCTGCTTGTATATGAGACGAAACATGTTTCAGTAAAATCACGAAACATATAGAGTCAGTTGTCACCGAAGGCTAATGTCCTCGCGTCTGCACATCTTCATCACAATGGGATATCCCATTTACAGACACGTAACGTGTACTTCAATCGTTTCGCTCCCATGGAAGAACCAATATACTATACTGTATACTAAATCTAGTGGCAGCTGTCACATTCCGCATCCAGTATACAGTATTCTTAGTTTCAGCACGAATACTTGCTCTTATATTGGTCGATGTACAAACCTGCAGGAGAGAGAGGAAAGCAACCTCTGCGCCGGAGAGACCCCCTGCTGATGCGAAACTTAATAACTCACGCGGTAATTCCCCTAGGATCTCACGTAAGGTCTTGACAAGAATATGAATGGGCGTGGCCGATGGGTGATCTGTGCCTGAAAGGCGCTAAACATAACTGTGTAAAGTTGTGTTGCGCAGGCTACAGGCAGCTCTGCACCATGACCTATGTACACAATTCCTCGAACAGCAGCTTCAATCTGTGAAAACTGGGGGAAATATGGGGAGCTATTGACGACTTCCACGGTCTGATAGTCTCCTCACAGCCTTCAGAAGTTCAGAAAAAAAAAAAGTTACGACGCGCGTCTTGAAGGGTCTCTCTTACAACAAAAACGATATATTTTTACGAGATGCAGAGGCACAAAAGAGGCTCCGGTGACTGCGTCATGATGCCAGAACCACTGCTTCTGGTGTTCAGAAAGTGCCGCCAACGCACATAACTCCAAAGTCCTTTCAGAAAAGCCAATAGAAGCACATATATTCTAGAAATTCGCAGGCATTTTTTTTGGGGGGGGAGCAAAATTGCACTATCGTGTTCATAAGAACCCGCAACGGGAGCGACCCAAATTATTCTTTCCTCCAACCTCCCATTTCATATCTTTGAGACCAATTTTAATATTATCCTCCCATACACAACGAGTGTGGCTCGGGATAGTGTAGTTGGTATAGCGACTCGATACGGGCTGGAAGGTCCGAGAAACGAATCCCGGAGGGGGGGGGGCAGATTTTCCGCACCCGTCCAAACCGGCCCTGGGGCCCAACCAGCCTCCTATACAATAGGTGCCGGGGGTCTTTCCCGGGGGTAAAGCGGCCGGGGCGTGGTAATGACCACCCACCACCATCTAGCGCCAAGGTTAAAGAAAGAGTAGCGTTATACCTCTTTTCTCGTGCGTGCTACATGCTCCGCTCATCTTATCCTTGGTTTAATTATCCTTACAATATTTGGCGAAGATGCAAATTATGCAGTCTCCCGTTACGTCCTTTCTCTTAAACCATTATCTAATTCAAGAAGACGGAATCCTGGCGGTTAGCCAGCCATCATTACGTCTCTAGCGGTTGGAATGGCCACGATGAAGATAAAAAAGTTCACGGAATATGTGAGATCTGAGGTTTTCAGGGAACGATTACGAAGATTGCTTTCTCTGGGGTCCTACGCCGTGCTGCTTGGGAAAGAGATACCAAAATACACAGCGTAGCGTGCCAGAAGCAAGCAACCTTCATCGGGAAAATATTACCATCTGCATAATTACCATATTTCAGTAAGATTCTCGTCACTGATGAGGGATGGCGTCTACAACATTCGGTCATTCTGCATCACACTGATTCTGCGTGTACTGCCACCTCAACAATACGCATTTTTTATTGCAGTCGACAAGACGCTCAGACTGTGCTGAGGCAGGTGATGTTGAAGGCTTCGCGCGCCGCAGGTTGGTAACTGGTCACCGGGGTTTCGGGACAGCCTATCGGTCCAGTGTTAAATATGGGACCGATATGTTGCCTCGGAACGTTGGTAACTAACTACCAACATACAATGCGTAACATCCCAGAACAACGAAGGACCCAACGATACAGCGGTGGAAGCCTCAAACCTGGCTCATATTATTTTTACTATTAATAATATTTATCGCTTTTATGCAGAGTATTTACAAATCGCACACCTGAAACAAACCATGTTTCTAGGGCATATAAAATTGCAGCTATTCTATAGTTACAATAAATGGTACATGTAGTGTTATTTTTCCTTCTGAATATTTTGTACTTCTACATCAGCACTTTCTGCAGTATGTGTGCAGTGCCCAGAATGGCTGTTCTTTTTGTAGTTCCTCAGTTTCGTGCTTTCTCGGTATTTTGGTCAGGCATTTTCTGAATAATCTTGAGATGGTTTAAGTTGCCCATATTTACTGCTATCACTTTTGTTTTGACACTACCCATGCGTTTTTGTAAGGCTTTTATACTTTAAAAATTTCTCGGAGTTCTTTCTTAATCACAATTCCTTCTCCCGCAACGCATCATCTTCTATCACACATATTCCTTTTTCATTATCCCCGATTATTATGTCCGGTTTTTTGTAAGGGATAGTTCTCTCGGTTTGCACTTGCTGATTCCATAATATGGTTTTCATTATTATTATTATGATTTATAATTATCGGCTTTATGAAGGTAATTATAAATTTTATAAACGATTATTAATCGAGAAATTTGCGAACAAGGTGGCCTGTTTCTACTACTGCAGATCATGCATGTCGTTAGAGACGCCTTCTTACAGGTTATACGTTAATAATAATAATAATAATAATAATAACAATTATTATTATTATTATTATTATTATTAGCGATAACAGCAACATCTTTAAAGTGTATGCATATCGAGTTTCGCCTCATAAATGCTCGCTATATCTCCACCTCTAACACAAATGCAGGTCAAAGTACCATCAATAACATGCATCTGGTTCTGACGTTCCACTATGAAAACCGACAAACAGCGTCAAATTACAGTGCTGCAATACAGATAATTTACATACGCAAACAATCAGCCCTCATGACCTTATACCGTCGCGTGTATTCATACCATGTATACACTCAAAATCGTATTTGGATTCCAAATAACTTTGTGTCTGAACATTCTTTTGTTCAGAGACGAACATTCATGCATTGTTTGACCGATGCATGATGGTACTCCAGCTGTTCCCCGCTCTCTTCACTGTTCGCGTTCATCTGAGTTCAGCGGTTTATTTCATGCAGCATCCATAATTTATAATCACTTTATTTTTAAAGAGCAAGTTTTTACCGTGCGTCGTCTCCGGAAGCAAAAGAAACAAGGAAGCAGCCAATCAATAAACCACACAAAATTCACTCCCATGTTCGCTTGGCCGGCATAATTATATAATAAGTGTCTAATTAGGCACACCGGAACTGCCGTAAGCCAGTCCCAGTGGCCGCGCGGTCTAAGGCGTGGGTCTGCGGCCGCTCGCCTGCTGAGATTGTGAGTTCGAATACCACCGCATGCATGGATGTTCGTCTGTTGTAAGTATTGAGTGTTGTCAGGTACAGGTCTGTGCGACGAGCTGATCACTCGTCCAGAGGTGTCCTACCGACTGTGGCGAGTCCACTGGGGGCTGCTGGGCCAAAAGAGAGAGAGAAAAAAAGGAAGGAACTGCCATAATCCTGAGGACATGCTGCAACTCTGCATCTCCCAGATCAAGAATAAGTCTCTTCCAGAAGCTCATTTTTATCTATTCTGATGCTCTTACACATTGTTAAAATAATGATAATACCGTACAATTAATAAAACAACAATGCAAAAAATAGTTTTCTGCTCTCATTGTCGTTTCGTATCACATTTTTCTCTGAATATTGTAAGAAAATTAAAAACCTCCAGGGGAAATTTGAGTAGTTAATCGTAACAAAGAATCTTATTAAGGTCTGCATTATTGAATTCTGTTACTTCTCTCGCTAGATTCAATTGTGAAGTTTCTAAATGGGATTTACTCTGCAAATCCAGTGGGAAATATTGCATATAACAAGGTGCTGATTTACGCTTACAGCAAAATATCTGTTCCACGAATAAGCCATGAGCGACGTCTCAGAACGGACAGCGTTAACGGAAAGCACAGAGGGCGCCACTTGCAACCCTTCGCGGGCTGGCTTTAATTCAGGGAACATCCCCACAAATTTCGATTTCAACCACAAGCAGTTCTACTGACGACAAGGAAATTTATTTTCACCTACATTATCGAACACCAAGAATATTCAAAGTATATATGACTTGTGTTTTGATCGATAAGTTTTGTTTGTGACTCAGGAATGGTAAAAAATTAATTTACTTAAAGTGAACAACGATTTTCTCGAAAAGAATGAGATATGCGGGGCATGTAGGGTTTTGGTGGGGAAAACTGAGGGAAAGAGACTAACTGAGGGACTCGGGCGTAGATGGGAGCATAATAGTAAGATGGATCTTCAGGAAGTGGGTTGTGATGGCATGGACTAAGTCGATCTGGCTCAAGAGAGGGACGGGTGGCGGGCACTTGTGAATGCAGTAATGAACCTTCGGGTTCCATAATGCGGGGAATTTCTTGACAAGCTGAGAACCGGTTAGCTTCTCAAGAAGGATTCTGCTTCATGGAGTAAGTAAGTAAGAAAGAGTATCGATTTTCACTCTCCTCGTGGTAAATTGCTTTTGATAGGAAAATCCTTTTGTGATGTACAATATAATACAGATGAAAGAAGAAAGACCATCCATCGAAATTCAATGGACAAAATTTATATAATTTACCTAAACATTTTTAATTGAGATTTTAGAGGAGTTGCACATCTTTTGAACTCACTTATTTTTATTAATGTATTTCTAATATAAAATCTTTATTCCAATGTTTCGTCTAAAACAGAACCCAAAACGTAATGTTAAATTACGTATTTTATCAATTTTAAAAATTAAGATCTCAGTTGCTATTATTAATTTCTGAAAGCTGTAAGCACTTTCTTTTTCTCTCAATCGTTTTACGAACGAGTAACTGAGGATCGCTTTCGTAAGCCGAAACATGTAACATTATGACAATAATCCTGTTAATTCACTGAGTTGTGGTCGCCACTCTTCCTTCTACTATCCGCAGTCCAGAAACAGCATGTATATAACGGAACCTAAATGTTCGCCGCCATGTTCAAAAGAACCCGTAACTTGTCTCTGAGCCAGCTAAATCCAGTTCATTAAGTACAACATTATTTGTTTAAGATCCGTTTATATATTATCCTCCCATCTCAGCCGAAGTATTCTTCAGGTTTTCCCCCCATCATTTACGTGCGTATATGAATACTTCTTTCTCGCACGAGTTCTACATATCCAGACAATCTCATGCTCCTCTTTTATAGTCGGATTAATATTAGTTCTAACATAATCAATTATCAGCCGCCACTTTATGCGATTTTCTTTGCCCCCCCCCTCCCCATTGATCCAGTCCTCGTAGTGTTTATTTGAAAAGTTCTACACAGAGCGATCCGTCAATCAACACCGCAACAAGAAATTCATATCTGCGGTAAACATTAAGGCTGCCAAACACGCACAAAAATGCCTCTGAAAACACTGGAATTCATGTTTCTGGTCTTGTTCGTAATTTGAAGTGAAGGGTTTCTGTTCTCCTGGGCGTAAAGTGTAAGCAGAATCAGGGGACCTATCTTCGAAGGGCCCTACCCTGCCGCACCACGCGCGAATGGTACAGTCGAGCGGGTGAAATTGGTATCGTACAGCAAAATCAGAAGAAAATGTTCTTAGAAAGAAAATATCGGAAAATAGGTGACAGCGGGAGACTCTTGAAAGCACTTTAACATGCGAGTTTCTTCAAGGCAGTCTAGATTATACGTATCTCAGCATACTTGTGTAAACTTCAAATTACTCCAGCGAATTCTTGTTATCTGGCAAAGTAAATGTAGTAAGCAAATATTAACAAATTTCGATATGCAATCTTTGCACACAGTGCAAACAACTAACCTCTATACCTATCTGTCCGCCCATCAGCACGCTTTTAGGCGCTTTCGATACATTGCGAAAAAACTACTATTAGCTTCGTCATGTCCGTCTGTCCGTCCGCATGGTACAACATGGCTCCCACTGGACGGATTTTCATGTAATCTGTCGACAGTGCTCAAGTTCATTACAATCGGCTAAGAATAACGGGTACTTTACATAACGACAAGCATACATTTTTTTTATCATATCTCGCTCAATTTTTCATAGAATGAGAAATATTTCAGACAAAATTTCTAGAGAAAACCCCGCAACACACATTAAATATTCAACAACCTTTTTTTTTTTTTCGAAAATCGTGCGGTTTATGAGATACTGCGGAAAATTATAGTAGAGCCGGGCAAGCCACGGATGACAACACGGCGCACGCGCATTGCATGCTGAATACCTGAGGTTACAAAGACACACTCAGAATATGTAATACTTATTGCTTTTCCACTACAACAATGGTTGCACGATGGCATCCCAGTGTTCCGTTATACGTACGCTACCTGTCTTGTTATTCTGTGTGAATATTACTGCCTCCTGGACCGTATGTCGTGTAGATTGGTAGGTAAGCACCGACGTTTCATAGGAAAAAGATACCTCAATCGTTATCGTCTAGACTGAAGATGGAGAGTGTATTCCAATCCATCAAACTACACGGCGTCACATTCGAGCAAACACCTACACAGTCACCGCCTTGAAAATGTATATCGCCTGCTTCATATCGTTACAAGTTTTGATCACAATAGTGTAAAACATTACCAAATATGGCACTTTAGTTAGCATTAAAATAAAGTAAATTGGTAACTGCACGCCAAAACCGCAAGTGTAGTGTGGACGTACAGCTCCACTCGTTCTCACTCGGCATTACATGGAGGTGAGCTATACGCCCCGGCCGCTTCACCGAGGGCAAGACTGCCCTCGCTACCCACAGAATAGAAGGGTGTATGGAACCCAGAGCAGGTCTGAACGGTTTGGAGAAGACAATCAAACCATGATTTGTCCGAAGTTCAGCCCGTAGCCTAGTCACTATACTGACTGAGCTACCCCGACTACCATTTGCGCATTAACCATTATCTACCTTAAAATATGGGGACCGCGGTGGCACAGTGGTTAAGGTGCTATGCTACAAATTGGAAGGTCGCTGGTTCGATCCCAGCTGGTGTCCTTGGAATTTTTCATTGACATAATCATGCCGGCCGCACTATGGCCCTGGGTTTGACTCATCCTCTAACAGAAATGAGTACCAGGAGCATTGCCTGGGGGTAAATGCGGCCTGTGCGTAAGGCTGACAACCTTACCACCATTCTGTGCCGTTGTCATGAAATCTGGGAACCTTAACTTCGTGGAACCCTCTGGGCCACTGCAGGCCTGTAACGGGACTGCCTTACCTTCTTTTTACCTTAAAATATAAGATTTTAAAACTGTTGCGTTTCAGAGACCGGCTCTGTCTCAGAACTAAGGTGAAAGCCAAAGAAGCCTACTCTGTCGGCCCTGTTAAGACCTGATGATGGAGTTAACGTGGTCTAACAACTGTCTGTGCCACACCTCCGTGTACCGCCAATATGTTTGTAACAGCGGTTGCATCATAAAACTTAGGCGTATGTAGAGGACTAGAGATACCCTTGAGAAGAACAAGGTGTGTCTATTAAATAATGAGACTGCGCACGCAGCTCTTCGACCGTCACCTTTCATCTCCAAAGCCAGTATGTAGTGTAACAGTTAAGCCCCGCTTTTCAGCCCCGTAGCGTGATAAACCAAGCTCCGACGCTGACGTCGTGTGGAGTAATATATCTTTGTAAACGGTCTTTCAAAATGCCGCGACCATTCTTTACAAAAACTGATCACCGAGTATACATCAAAATTTCAGTCCGTCACGTGAGGGGTACGGGGTTGCTTAAAACACTCTCACAAAATGACTTCAGGGGTAGCTTCGAGGAATGGAAGACTCACATGGAGCGGTGTGTATCTTCCGGTGGAAATTATTCCGAGGGGGATAACATGGTGCTATAATAACTACATTAATAAAATGCTATTGGAAGCTGCTATCATTATTTAAGAGCCCCGCCTCGTTAAGTCTATGAAATGGGATTCAATTCCCTGTTGGCCACCATTAATATCAAGGCTATAATCCCAGTCTCATAGGCTGTAGTGTTTTCAGGAGAAGCTGCAGAGTGAAGTGTCATGGTAATGGACTCCGCTGATCTGCCGTTTTGTCGATGGTCAGACGGGAAACTGCCGCCCTCGATGTGTCATACAGCAAGGACCCGGGGTGGCGTAGTCAGTAGAGACAAGGCTACGGACGGGAAGGTCCGAGGTTCGAATGCCGGCAGAGGCAAGAGGTTTTGCTCTTCTTCAAAACGTCCAGCTATGGGGCCCGCCCACCCTCATAATCAATAGAGCCTGGGCATGAAATTGGCCACTCAGCTACACCTAATGCGGTAGTTAAGAATTAGCTAAGATATAGTTCTGATTCCCTATCTGGCTTCATTGGAAGTGCAATGACAATTTCACTATGTACCGAAGTCGTGACATAGCTATACAGATTCTGCCCATTAAACCTTTCTGCAGCAACGACATTCGTGCCATCTGCTGTAACATTCAGCATAAGATGAATCAGTCTGTTTATGCAATATACGTATAACGTAACAATGATGCGCGTTCGTGCAACCATTGTTGCGTGGAAAAGCAATAAGCATTACACAATCTGAGCGTGTGTGTGTGTGTGTGTGTGTGTGTAGCCATACAATGCGCATGCGCCGTATTATATTGTCATCCGTGGTCATTCCGCTCTACCACATTTTTCCACATTAACTCAAGCGGCACGATTTTCGTGAGAAAAAAATTATTGAACTTAAAATGCGTGTTTCGACTTTCTCTAAAA
>Ga0131853_10017586_pt1 | contig 13018 bp, 9 predicted proteins | sample TergutLab28metaG_FD_92764 | JGI IMG/M metagenome (GOLD analysis project Ga0131853, IMG submission 92764) | Labiotermes labralis P1 segment gut microbial communities from Petit-Saut dam, French Guiana - Lab288 P1 (version 2) (version 2) | ecosystem: Host-associated > Arthropoda: Insects >...
ACCAGAGCAATACAACCCATGAAATAACTCAACAAATAAGTCGCAAGCTCCTAAGGATGGATGTATTAACATCCGAAACATGTTGAGCATTAAATAATGAAATAATAAAGCAAGTGACATCAATTTGGTCTCTCTTTATTCAACTACTTTTTATCACTTTGGTTGAATCAATTATGGTCAACTACATCAAAAATAAACAGGGAAAATCCGAGAGGATGATAAAGAAAGGGAAGTAGTGGAAGAAATATAACGGGAAGAATGAAACGAAAAAATAAGTAAAAAAATTAAATGTTTTAATTCATTTCCATGCAAAACAATGCTTACCAATAATGCATGGCTAGCGTAGAACTGAAAAGAGAAAGACTGGGGGAGAGCAGAGTGTGAACCAACAGTAATAACTTTTATAGTAGTATCTTTTCACTTATACACAGCAAGCAACAGCAGAACCTCTACAGACATAAAATAAGCACCATGCAGAAAGTACGAATAATAAGGTAATATATTTTGGTTATCACTACTTGTCAGCTTCATTCGCCTACCAATCCCGGCGATGGAATAACGAAATAGAACTAATTAAACACAGTGCGCTTCAACTGAAGAGTCGAAAATCGCTTGATGGAATTTAGATCACATTTTGTTCAATTTACTCCACACGATACGTTTCAGGTTTGGCACAAAATTACGTCGAAATAGCGGGAATGACGCTGAAACCAAATTTAATTGATAGTTAAATAACGGTAGTTCACTTACACATTACACGGACACAAATAAGCAAGCGTTGCAATCTACGTAAAATGAGGTCGAGTTACCATTCACATGTGTACTCGATGTTACCACATGCGGAAAAGCCGGAATAAGTGACAGACACTACAAATGTCAAGATGAAATCAGTAGGTCTACTAAAACCGCACGCTACTTCAATAGCGTATTTCAAACCAACTCACGTAGGCCTGCGTACAATGCATACAAACTATGGGCAGAACAGACATGTGGATTACTGTTCTTCTCGACTTCTGACCTTACCCTGCTACATAGTAGCAGTACATTATACAGTAGATGAAAAACTCAACATGGAATCTTTTATTAAAATCTGAAGGGAAAATCATTTCGAAGACCTAGGCGTTAATGAAAGCATAATATTAAAATGGTTTGTAAGGAAATTCGAAGATCGGTGACGGGCATTTGTGGCCACAATACTAAATACAGCGTTCGGATTCAATAAAATGCGCGTAATTTGTTGAAATTGGAAATTAATGAAGACTCTCACAGGGCCTAATTTGACCTTCTGCCATCCATTAAGTAAGGCACTTTTAATTACTAGATATAGTCTGAAGAGATACGTAAATTCCTGTAGTACAATGTTCTCCATGCTCATTCCACAGAAGTTGCAAGTTACAACTGGTATTTATAAAGAAGAGTAGATTTAAGTGCACAGCTCTATCGTAGCTTAGCATTGATGGCAGCCATCATTATGCGGCACCAACATGATGAATAAGATAATAGTGGTACACTGAAGTATGGACCTCGTGTACATCCGCTAGACCGTTTTAATAACTAAAGGATTCGGTTTTTCAGTAGGTTTTATCCGAAGAGGAACACAAGTGAAGACAAGGCACGTGCTTTATCAAAAATAAAAAAGCGGAACGTACAAACCTTCTGTTTGAAGAATTTTGACTGGAAATTCTGTTTGAAGAGGTCTTTGGATTTACATTCTCGCACAAGAAATACTTTTCCTAGTGAGATAACTGTACGCATCTAAACAGCACAGGCCTCGTGCAAATGAAACCCGCCTTTGTAAAGCCACCTCTATGGGTTCAGGGCGTATCACGTTGTAGGCTGTTAGCCGCCGACTTCTCAGCTTGGGGACCTGGGGTAGATCCGATGTCAGTCCATGTGGAATTTGCCGTGAACAAAACAGCACTGGGATAGATTTATATCTGACTACTTCGGTTTTAACCTGTCATTATCATGCTCCATACTGAATATTCATTCAGCTACCATCGACGCTATGTAATATTAGCAACTGACAAACCCGTCAAAAGAACCATTTCTCAGTTCACGTCCTCTCAAACAGCGCATTCGTCTGCAGTCTATTCAACTTCGATTAGCACGAATTCCTCACCATACCCCAGACGTCTGAACTACACAATACACTCCTTTATGACAACGTAAATTTTAATCCAGTACTAGCAGCGCGACTACGGCACTACAGCATGATACATCATTCGACATACCGTGACTACAGTACATGTGTACACGCCCAAGAAATGAATAACATTCAGATCTCGTTTGTTTTGTAGGAGCAGGTATTATGTTCATTATCTTGTCTTGTCTCTTCTCTTATTCTAACATGAGCAGTACCTTCACATGCTGGTGCTGTAACTAAATGACCATGATATATATCAGGCCAGCCACTTTTGTCCTGTGCTCACAAGGACCTACACAAACGGTTCTTCCATCTCGACATCGCAAGGGTATTGTACTCGTGCCAGTGCTGCCTATCCTGAAGCGCTTTCCATGGTTATCCATACCTTCCCGAAAAAGTTTGGAATATCATAGCTTTCCTCCTGTTCCGTCTGATGATTCATAATAACCGCGATTCCCCATATTGCTTAAAATTTTTTAAAACGTTGTTAAATATTCCGCTCGTTTTGCCAGTCGTAATGAATGAGGAAAAGAATTGCACAGATTGGAATCATCCCTCAGAAGCTCAGCTGTTCATGAAGTTCACCGTCTTTTAGTGATTCCGTAGTTCCACTTTCGGGTAGGTACAGATCCGCTCTTGGATCCCACCTTGAGATAAAGCAGTCGAATGCAAGAACTCAGTTACTATTTTCTTAGTATCGACCATAACATTGCACTTCCATCCAAGTCTGTGTGCCACATTTGTCACTTCTCTTCAGGTTTTCTAATCAGGATATTTGCTTTTGTCATTCCTGAAATGTATGCTGTCTGCTCTACCAAAGTCATCTCCGTAGATTTGATTATCCGAAATAATACAGTCCAGCTCAATAACAACGTAATGTAAGAGACTGAATATTATGTGTCGTTATAAACGAGAGTTTTCCTAACCGAGGGGTAAAATGTTATGGTTAGCAGTAGGGAATTATTTTGATATGTTCCATATTGAGTGTATTAATTAGATGTATGAAATTTATTAAAAATAAAAACTGTCCTTTGGCTTTATAAATGTAATTTTATTATACAGCGACCACCGACATGTTTCGGCAACTCATGTGGCCACCTTCAGGGAGGGAAGTGCAAGAATATATATATATATATATATAGTGTGTGTGTGTGTGTGTGTGTGTGTGTGTAGGGATCACGCCACAGTTAAAATCTATAGTTTTGGTTAAAATTAGGTTAAATGGTACAACAGTGTTGAGTATAAAATATTTTTTTGTGGCACTGCGGCCCAACGCGGGCCATGGCCTCCTCATTCTTGAGATTTCTAGATCACACACAACGACGCATCACAGTCGGTAGGACTCCTCTGGACGAGTGATCAACTCGCCGCAGAGACCTCTACCTGACAACACACAACACTCACAAAAGACAACACATCCATGCCCCGGGTGGGATTCGAACCCACGATCGCAGCAGGCGAGCGGCCGCAGACCTACCCCTTAGACCGCGCGGCCAATGGGACCGGCGAGTATAAAATATTATGAGTTAAAAATTGTTGTCTGGAGTGTGGTTCTGTGGAGTGACGTACATAGCAGGTATATGTGGTGGATTGTGATAAAGAGTGTTGAGCGATGGTGTAGTTTGAATAGTGGACTATTGGAAGTTAATTGGTGCCACAATATCCGACACTATAGACGAGGCGTCATATAAATCGATGTCCCTATAACCGGGTTCGACTGTTTTTGGTGAAAATTGCAAAATTTTCAATAAAATGCGGTACTGAATTGTTCCCATTTGACGCCATAAACGATCGAAGTATGTATATCCATCTTCATTGGTGAGAAACGAAAAAGACTATTAAATTAATTTTATTTCAAATTTATGCGCTGAAATTCGGTATTTTAGTAACAGCTACTTGAATTACTATGAAATGTGGAGAACGCAAAAGAGCTCGTACAGTTTGGTGTAGATATCTACCACAAAACAATAATAAGGAAATCTTTTTCTATGTAAGGTCGAATAAACCTTGAATTATATTCAGTACCATTGCGAATGCATTTAACATCAACAAATTAATTAGCTAACAATCAGGCTGTGATGAGTCCAGTCCACTAAATCTGTTGGAGGTTTAATTAACAAACCGGTATATTGATCTGTGCCCTATCTGCCCATACAGGTGTAAACAGCAATAACCCAGCAGTGTTGTTTGGCTACCCAGGTTACACTAAATTCAAATTAGTTGCATAATCATGATCTATTTTATACTAAATAATTCAGGTCAAACACACTCAGTAAGAACAAAATTAAACATGGAAGATTTAATGCCCTTGTCAAGCAAGTTAAGGTGCTGTGCTACAAATCGGAAGGTCGTTGGTCGGATCCCAGCTGGTGTCATTGGAATTTTTCATTGACATAAAATCCTTCCGATCGTACTCTGGCCCTGGGGTCGACTCAGCCTCTAACACAATGAGTACCGGGAGCATTTCCTGGAGGTAAAGGCGGCCGGTGTATAAGGCTGACAACCTTACCACCATCCTGGACCATTGTCACGTAATCTGGGAACCTTAACTTCCTGGAACCCTCTGGGCCACTTCAGGCCTGTAATGGGACTGCTTTACCTTCAATGCCCCTATAGCACAGCAAGCACAGAATATTCAGAAGCATGTCCCTGCCCGTGGTTGCATGCTTATGACGTGAACTACAACATTTACCACTGCCTATAGACCTGCAGTCCCACCGCCTCCTGTTAACTCGCCATCAGGCTACCTCTGTATTCATGTCCTATTTCTTTAACATGTTCACACAATGGCAGTCAATCTTCCCTTCACCTTCACTATTCTCCGCACACGTTCTTCACTGATTCTGTTCTACACAACACAACTCAGGACGCCACTTAACCTTTGACCGTAGTGTGAATGCTGCCTGGTGGATGAATATCAGGGTGATATGGAAGCAGTAGATGTGAAGTGTGGGTAGGCTTGCCAGGATCCCATAAACAGAATACTTTATACTCTACATTTTTCGGCTTAAACTTTTTTATCAGTTCATAAAGAGTAGGCTCAAATACATGACAGCTCAATGGAAACAATTCGCTTTGAAGCCAGTTTCTCACGTACTGTTTGAGTTTAAATTCGAAGCCTTGTCGGTCTTCACGCTGGTGATATCAAGCGCTAGAGCAGATCTCGGTCACAAGTCCGAAACAAGTTTCTCTCATAACCCACTTCTCATAATTTTGTTATTTTGTCTGATGGTGGTAATATCCTGCTGCCTAGAGGGATTTCCACACTAACAGGGCATTTCGGACACCACATGAATGGCAACTAGCAGTTGTCCCTTCGATGCTGAAATAAGAAGAAAACCATAAACTGTCTCACAACTCCATTATTTCGGTCGCACATTGGACGACAAAGTTAAACAATTATGCCAGGGTATTACCGTCTTAACACAACTTTATTGTCGGATATCAACTACATGTTTCGGCCCTTATGGCCATCGTCAGGTTGGATACAGTATCAGAGGAAGAAACTACGTAATATAATATGGTACAGTGCAAATATTAGTGTGGTGTAAGTGGGGGACGAGATCTCGTTTACAAAGATATGGAGGGCGTGTGTGCTGGAGATGTTGTTTTTGGTAGATCTATACGATGTCATGTTTTATCTGTTACGTTGTAAGGTATGTCATAGATAAAACATGACATCGTATAGATCTACCAAAAACAACATCTCCAGCACACACGCCCTCCATATCTTTGTAAACGAGATCCTGTCCCCCACTTACACCACACTAATATTTGCACTGTACCATATTATATTATGTAGTTTCTTCCTCTGATACTGTATCCAACCTGACGATGGCCATAAGGGCCGAAATATGTAGCTGAGATATTTATATGTATCCGAAAATATAGTTGTGCTAAGACGATAATACCCTGGCGTAATTGTTTACCTTTGGTTAACCAACACAACGAGGACAGACTCACCTTGAAGACTGGACGACAAAATATTCGTATAAGATTTTCAACAAGTACTTCGTTTGTTGGGTTCTTCATCTGTCGCTGCCTTCCATATATATCTAAATATTTTCCTTCGAATACAGTTTTCTTAATTCGCATTTAGTGTTTCTAACTTCGTCTTCTTCCCTGTAAAAACAAAATATGTCCCCTCCACCTCCGCAGTAACACTCCAATGTTCCTTGTCCCCGACTGAAAGCAAGTGTTCTCCTGCAGTTTGATTCCCACAAACTCAGCTATAGCGACGCGCTTATCTATAGTACAGAAATTATAAATTGTCCTTAATTTAATTAGTCCAAATCCAGAAGACTTTTCTTCCCTTTTTTGTGGCCATGGGTTTGCAAGGAGGTATGGTTCATTCGCTGAAATCCAGCTTCGAAACTTCTCGTTTCATTCGATGCACACACGTATCGCTACGTGACACACCTGTTGCCTTTCCTCGCCCACAGCTAAGCTTGCTCTGCTTGGAGAGCAAAAGAGACCCGCACCATTCAATTTGCTACACGCATTATTAATACGTTGTCTATTACCCGGCCAGTCTGACGGCCGCTACCTCCCTACCACTTTTCAAGCTAACTGGAAGCTTCCACAAATCACGGACAACAATTAACAAGAAGCAATTCAAGAATAAGTAATTTAGGCACGACGCATAAGAAGTAACTAGTTACTGAGCACAAGGCTACTGTTACCATCAGAGACGAACGATAAATAAGTAAGCCTACCCGAAGCAGTGACCAACAGACTATAAATCCTAATTTGTATGCGGGGTACTTCTGGTTCGAATCTCAACCCGGAGTTTGTTATCCTCAACTACGATTTTCGTGGATTTACTCAGAACAGCCCAGAAATCTTTGGGGTAAAGCGCTAAAAGAGGCGATGATCTCTTCTTCTAGGTCTTTTCCAATTCATCACTCCAAACACAGTACCATCACATTCCATACACGTATAATACACTGCAATTTCATAAACCGCCATCCTATGTAATCTTATTGTTATGTATGTTCTGTTCTGTACATTCTGTTTTCATTTTGTTGTTCTGTGTATTGTTTGTGTGTAAATGTGTACTGTACTACTCTCACCGGGTGTCAAACCAATTGCAGTTAACAAATATATAATGTAATATCATATCATATCCAATAGACATGGAGTCATGGGAAGATAAATTAACATTGTGTCTCTTTAAAACAATGATTTTTCAGATGGACATTTCGTAGCTAGATTGGTACAGTAGAAGCAGTCCAGCCGCCACTGACATGTAAAACAAACGTGCACTGTCATTCACTATTTGAAGTTTTAATTGACGCTATAAACGCATGGTGCATGTAGATACAGAAGGACAAAGTTAAACATGTTTGTCTGAAACCTGTTGAATAACAGGCCACTTCAATATTCATATCCACATTAGACTACAAGCGGCAGTCAAGTATTACGTTTAAAACGAAGTGACAGGTACAGGTACAGGTACAGTTCGGTTCAAACAGGTAACCCAGAGGGTGAAAAGGGGAAGACACGGCGGTTAGCTATATTAGAGGATACGGTACTCAGTACATGTAACGGATACAAAAAATAGATATTTCTGTTACCCCTTACTGTACATGCAATAAACGTAGTGAATATGGTTAGCACTTCTTTCTGTTTTGTACATAACATTAGCTTCACAAATTCACGTAAATGTTTTCGGAGCATGGTTTCTTTTAAACTTTCTTCGAGCTGAAAACGAACTGCTTTGTCCTTCCGATGCTTTCATACGACATCCCCGAAGGTTCACCTCGTACTGACCACTCTGACAGATCAAATCTACCCAAATTGTGCTTACAATTACCTCAACAGTGATTTAGACCTCTTCTGTATCATAAGAATACAGAATGTGTACTTCTCAACAAACTTGTAACGTACGACACACTGGCACGCACGTATAATGAACAGCACTCTACCTAGTAGTCTAGAGTTAGGACGCCGCGTAGTCGGACAAATTATCTGCAACGTTTCAGAGTGACACACTGCTGCCATCTCAACATATGCAGCACTTAACCTCTGAAGCGCTGGTGCCTATCTAATATACAGCACGATGTCATCATTCTTCACCGTTGCGAAAACCTCAAATGATATAAACCACTCCAATCACATACAACGTGTTTTGTAAGTGACGGAGTGACTGACTACTGGTTATTTATGCCAGAAGTCAGAGATTCCCCACCAACAATTTGTTATTGTTAATCGAATGGTGAAACAATAATACGAAAAGGGATATTTATTAATTACCATCAAAACAATTAATTTTATTACTATATTATATACATCTACGGCTAAATGTTGCAACCACTACGTGGTCATCCTCAGGCCGTTAAAATACGCAAAAACCAAAAATACAATTGCAGCGTCATTTATGGAATGCCAGAGGTAATTAATAAGCGTTCTGTAATATATGCAACACAACATGATGTCCAAAATAAAAAATAATAAGAAACGCCTCTGCAGAGATCGCATACACATTCGGAAGTGTTTTCAGGATAGTATGATAAATCGAGACGTTCAAAAGTTGATATTTCTCACCGAAAAATTATTGGCTCCCTCAAAGTAATTTATTGCTGGAAAGAACACTCAAATTTCACACGGTGTGTGCAACCAACCGGTAATACGTTCAGACAAACGTATACAAAATGGACAGAGCGTGATCTTACGTTATCACCGCCAGAAGAGAGATATCGGTTTTTCATAGATGACTGCCAACAAATAAAAAGAAAGGGTCTATTTGAAATTCTACTCTGGAAAACCGATAACCGAAACTGACGTCACGAACGCATGAGGAAGCTGTCAATAAGAGCTATAAAATTTTAGGCGCAAGTGGACTGTCGTTTACCATTCATAACGCTGGAGAAGAACGCAGTTTACTGAACAATACAGTAGCGGCTATTCAAAAAAAAATAATAGGTGTTTAAAATCAGAGTCATTACGAAGCTGACAAGACATTCTGATGCTCAGAAAATTAACCGTTCCTATATAACCTGCAGACCTATTAACTTATTCAGAAGGGCCTTACAAGTGGAAATCCCACGACACTCAATCTAATACCATGCATCCTGCTTTAAGATCCATCTCAATATTATCCTACAGTCTAAGCCTGCTTCTTGTTCCTTGTATACATGTTTCAGGTTTTCCCATTGTAATGAATATTTTCATTCCTCATCTCGTGAAGTCCGTAACAGTGATTGCTGATCTAATACATTTGATATTCAGAACTGCCTGAAACAAGATGCTTCATCGCCACCGCTTTTCAACTTTGCTTTATAATATGTTATTAGAAATGTCGAAGATAGTCAGGAGGAATTGACATTGAGTGGGACACATTATCTTCTGGTTCGCATACATGATGTAATTCAACTGGGAGAAAAAGTAAGTAAGATCAAAACACTGAATCTTCATCAGTTCAAAGTAAGGAGGTTTGTTTAGAAATAAGTGTAGAGAAAATTCAGTAGGCCCCTATTTTCATACCTCTTCCGAATGGTGGACAAAATCACAACGGAAAAACAGCAAAAAATCCAACAAAAAATGTGGTAGAGTTCAATATTCGTGACCGACTGTAACAAATCGAAATTATATGAACAAAAAAATTACAAGCACATTACATGCGGGGAAGAACACTTGCTGCCGTTCGGCCAAGAATTTTATATAAATTTTAAGGACTGAAATATGAAATACTATTATTTGCCTGATGTTTTGTTTGCACGTGAAACACGGTCCGTCTCATAAAGACGCAAATACAGACTAAAGAAGCCTAAGAATGTCGTGCTAAGGAAGATGTTTAAATCGACGGGTAGAAAGTTCCAGGAGGATGCAGAGAATTGCTTAATGAGATATTTAGGATGACCACACCAAAAAGGATGAGATGTGAGAAGATGCGGCATGCAGGGAGTAGAAGAGAAATGCGTGCAGGAGTTTGATGAGATAAAGCAGATAGCAGGGCAATATACTAAAATGGGATCTTAAAAGAAAGAGAAGGGAACGGTGTGGAATAGAGTCGTATGGCTCAGGGTGGCGACCGGCCGGGGGGGGGGGGTCCTGAACATCGTAATGAACGTTCGGTTTCCATAAAATGCGAGAAATTTATAGGACAGATGGACATCTGTCAGTTCCTGAAGATGGAATCAGAAGTTACTTCATCTTGCCTTTGCATGCCACATTTCCCGCCACCACCATGCTTTCGAATTTCATAACGACGTTCTATTGTTCGTACAAATTTTAAAAATGCTCATTAATAATCTGTTATATCCTCCAGTTTCTTCTTTGTGTATGTCCAAATACTCACCTGGACATCCTATTCTCAATCACAGGAATAACACAGACAGCAAATTATTTATAAGTTAAAACACATCTACAAGAATTTCTTAAAATATCTGAGGTCCATTACGATTAGTTATGATCACACGTTAGGTTCGAGGGTAATTTCGCACCGTGTCTTGCGCAACAGGGCCTATTGCTGCCACGTCAAACAAACCATCTATTCTGCTGACGTCTCGCAGACTGTCTTTATACTCTGCCTTTTCAGTTTTCATTCCTCATAAATCCAGAGGAGCGAGGCCGGCTGGATATATGTGGGATTGCGCCGTTTCCGCAGCCCCATTTCTGTTCCTTTTCCAACGCAAAACGAAAGTAGACATTTGAAGCGAATGTCACGGATCGACCATTGAACCACCCATATCAGGTGTGTCCGACCCTTGTATATCTCCATGTGGTTTCTCACAAGAAAATTTCATCACATTCGCCCCTAGGAAAATATCGCTTGGTTCTTTCACAACCTCACGTAACGGATATGTTAATAATGTAGATCAAACAGTTCAAAGGGCAGAACTGCAGTTCACCATTCTTTCCCACCAGCGAACTTTAAAAAAGTCTTCATTTCTTGCAGTACGTCCAGTCTTTACAATTTCTTTCAGTGGAATTTGAATAATAGTAAAGCGAAGCTTCTCATAGTAAAGGAAAAATCTCTCCTTATACACGCCATGTAGTCAGTGAGGGAGTGGAGTTATAGCGCCAATCATTCTTAAATTTGCCACTAGACAGAAAAGAGAAGTTCAGCTTTAAGCATCTGCCACTTTTCTCCCGACGAATGATCCTCTGGTACCCACTTAATAGAAGGCTTAGTGGACGCCAGAGCCAGTCTGTCCATCACGGAAATCGAACCACGATGCATCCATGGTCCAGCCTGTAGTCAGACCACTAAACGGTCTACAAAACATTCTCGCAGTCGATCTTACTTTTTGTTTAGTTTAATAACGACACTTCCAGTACATGTTGTTATATGGATTACACACAGCTTCGCATGAAATGACTAGTATATAATAAATTGCACAAGATATGGAAGTGATCGTGGCCTAATTTAATGTATTATCTTGGCATTTGCCTGCAGGAACTGACGATAATAATAAAAAGCTTCCGTCATAAATCCGGCATCCGGAACCAGATATTAATCCGCGTATTGCCCATATGCAGTGACCAACGGATTGGTCACGTTCGTCAAAGAAAACCACATGTCAGCAGGAATAAAACATAAAGTTCGGAACCCAGCTTTGCGACTCCCTTAGGCAATGCGAGACAGACTTCTCTAGCTCACACTTCCTCTGCATGTCCTCAGCTCATGCCATTGCAGAGCTGTTGACACGTGAGTCTGGGACTCTACGTTCAACATGTCGCCCACTTAAAGTTTCCAGGAAATACTTAAATCAGGAAGCACGTGTGCTAGCCACACCTCGGATCAACACCAATACAACAGCCAGCGTGTATTGTATATTATCAATCTCAAAAACATGTACACAATGTTGCTATTGCCATTTTGTTGACCTACTCTTTGTTCGCACGCACCAAGCCGAAATATACATGACTCTTCTGAACGTGTTCACAAGGGTAGGGCGGTTTGAAACAGCTTAAGACATGGACGACTATTTGGCAGCCAGCTCACTGTAAAACTATGCGTAGGTCTCTCATGTTGTGTCTTTAAGTTAGGTTTCCCGCATTTCACAACTATCTCCTCCATGTGTGCTACATGTACCGGCCAGATCACCCTTCTTGAATTTATTAAACTAATAATGAGTTTTTCAATAACGACAGCATGTGTCACAATAATACACAAACTTTCTGTTCTACAAGAACAGTTTCCTCGCTAAAATTATTATCCGAAATATTAACTGTGCTCCACAGCGGTCACTCACAATTACAAAACACGATACATACACGTGTAGTCACCGGAACTGCAAACAATGAAGTGAAGACAGCTTCTTACCGACTTAAGCTGACACGTGTCCACGATCCTGAAACAATAACGAAACCCATGTTAGTAAGGTCCATAATAATTCGGTGGTGGTGGTGGTGGTGGTGGTGGTGGTGGTGGTAGTGGTGGTGGTCGTGGTGGTGTTAGTAGTTGTGGTGGTGATGGTTGTGTTGGCGGTGGTGGCGGTGGCAGCGGTGGTGGTGGCGGTGGTGGTGGTTGCAGTACTGTGGCAGCAGTGAAAACGCTTGTAGTAGTAGTAGTAGTAATAGTAGTAGTACAAATTTTCTATAGGAAACACAGTCAACAAATTAAAGTCCGACATATATGACGGGCGTCGACCTGCCGACCAACCGACCCACGTTGACCAGCGGGCGGAAGGGTAGGGAGTGGAGAAACAACATCTGTCTCAGGGGTTGGGTGTTACAAGCCCGTACCGACCTTCACAAGTTTTAAAACTGGTCTTCCCACCTACGTCTGGTTCTACCAATGTCTGAATTTCGCCATTTGGGGGGGGGGGGGGGAAAGGTTATTTTTTTTGTTTTTTTATTTTTCTTCCCCCCCCAACTTTTTTTAAACCCTTAACTTTTGTTGCTTTATACTTTGAAATATATTCA
>Ga0131853_10017587_pt1 | contig 13018 bp, 7 predicted proteins | sample TergutLab28metaG_FD_92764 | JGI IMG/M metagenome (GOLD analysis project Ga0131853, IMG submission 92764) | Labiotermes labralis P1 segment gut microbial communities from Petit-Saut dam, French Guiana - Lab288 P1 (version 2) (version 2) | ecosystem: Host-associated > Arthropoda: Insects >...
GGTTGTCACCCGGTGGCAGTGGTTATTTTACATGTATACAAAACATGAAATTGGTTACTACTAAATTTAAGTCGGGAGGGCTACATGAGAAGCATGTAGTGGCAACTTGGAATGTTGGGAACCGTCTCAGCATTTGCTTATAGGCACAGGGAAAACAAGAAAAACCTGTGTCGAGGTGGCCGGTCGCAGGACCTTCCGAATACTGACTTCTAGCCAGCAGTCCGGCATCTAAAGTAAAAAAAAATCAATGCACACACAGTACAATAAATACACATAAGATGACAATACACACAAGACAATTACAACAATACACACGACCAACGAACAACAATTACACACAAGACAACTTAAAACTAAACTAGCAACAAAACACACGAGACAACTTAAAACTAGCAACAATACACGCGAGACAACTTAAAACTAGCAACAATGCACACGAGAAACACACCACACACACACACACCACTCACTCGTACACACACACACACACACACACCACACACACACACACACCACTCACTCGCACACACACCACCTAATTACGTATGTAGCCACATTTACCATCATTTTATCAAAACAGTCTATTGCTAATCATAAGGTTCTTCATCCCAGTTGTGTTTATAATTAAGCTAGACTGGTGTGTATGTACTTGTCTAACACAACTATATGATGGTAGAGATATGTATAGAATTTATTACATAAAGTACAACTACATGTTTCGGCCCTTGACAGTTGCCATCTTCAGGTTGAGAAAGGAAAAATCTTAGTAAGCAGATATACTCGACTTATGTGGGTTGTGTACAGTGGGGAGGTAAGAGGTGAATTGGGTACGAGATCTCGCGTTTGCTATTCCTTAAGTGCGAGATCTGGCACCCACTTCACCTCTTACCTCCCCACTGTATACAACCCACATAAGTCGAGTATAGCTGCTTACTAACTTTTTTCATTTCTCAACCTGAAGATGGCCAATGTAAGGTGCCGAAACATGTAGTTGTTCTCTATGCAATAAATTCTATACGTATCTCTACCATCACATAGTTGTGTTAGACACGTACATACACTCCATTCTAGTTTAGTCTATTACTACATTGTATTTTGTCATTTAATAGTTCATAACTTTAGCTAACGCAACTCTAAACTCCCTGAAGATGGTGTATTAACACCGAAACATGTCGGAGTAAGTTTAATATAAATTTACAGTACTTATGTGTGCATATGTTGGTATATAATAAACAATTTATTAACTCTAATTGTTTATGTATTCATACTTTGGTACGTTCAAGAGCAAGAATATTCCACAGTGGTTGTAGATTTATGCGTTTAGAGACGCCCCCCCCCCCAATGTCCTTGTTTTACATTCAATTTTTAGCGAAAATTAGACTTGAATTACATGAGTTGAGAAAAATGCGAGGCTTTGAGGAACGCATCATTGGAATGAAATGCAACAGCGCTCTGTACGGGTATGTTTGTCTTCAGTAACGCACATTCATCAGTACCACATTTTGTGTCGTTACAAATTTAACTCCGGGATTACAACATGTCGAGAAAAACAGTTTTATACTGGGTGCCAGTGACAGTCGGTTTATAATCTACAGACTGTTTTATTTCCTGTATTACTGCATGAGTACTGACTTGTTGCTATGAATTAGTGAAGAATGGCATAGTGCTTGGACTGCAGGAAGATTGATGTTAGTTAATTTTCTTGCTAAAATGCATTTTGAAGTAAAACAGATGTTATTCTTTGGCGGTGTTGATACGGCAGAGATAATAAACTTACGGGATAGATGTATTTCGGAACAGGAATTGAAGTAGTTAAACACAGTAAACAACTCAATTAACATCCATAATACAGGTGTGTTTGTTTGTGTCGGTGTAATTTAACCTAAGGAACATTCTGCCTCCACAAGTGGCAGATTTGTCCTGCTGTACCCTGGGTATTGTGAGCACGGTAGCTCAGTCGGTATAGCGACTGGCTACGGCCTGGACGGTCCGGGGATCGAATCCTGGTGGGGGGCGAGATTTTCCGCACCTGTCCAGACCGGCCCTGGGGCCCACCCAGCCTCCTGTAAAATGGGTACCGGGTCTTTCCCGGGGGTAAAGTGCGGCCGGGGCGTGGCGCTGACCACTCACCCCCTTCTAGTGCCGCGGTCATGGAAGAGTAGAGCTATACCTCTACTCCCCCCATGGGCCGTACGGCCTGTGCAGAGCCTCAGTGCCTGTACACGGGTGCACTTTACCTTTACCTTTACCCTGGGTATTGTTTATTTAACGACACCGTCCATATTTAAGACTATACAGAAATGAGTATTAGGCTTACTGAAGAATAATGAATAGGGAAATGTTAGTAAGTCGTTATGGTTTAAAGGAGGTTCGTCCGAGGAAAACCACGTAATTGCCTGTCAGATTGGTTGAGATCGGAACCTTACATTCTAGAAAACGTGTGAGAATTGATATCACTTGATCCACCCTGCTGAATGTACACCTTGTGTGAATACCCTGGCAAGTGTTCAGAGCGTTAGGGCATTTAGCGTATCGCGTGGCAACCAACACACCGACCATGAATTGTCCAAAAGAGCCAGATGTGTATCATGCAACTATCGATATCAAACTTCGCGTATCGTGGTCGTTAAAACATTTAAATTATTTTGTTTGGCGCTGTACCCTGATTCGAGTTAATGTTCATCCGTTTTGTCGTTTCGCGAAAACCCTTTCAGATTGAAAGACGTCGTAGTCTGGGCGTAAGGTCATAACCGAACTTTCACAGACAAGTGTAGTTTTATTAACGTGGTTGGACGTTTCGACTAAAACTGTTTCTAGGACTTTCTTCATCGACGGAGCACAGGAAGCTTCTTTTTATCTACTTGAAGGCGGAAATAAACTTAGTCCTCGAAAAATTGCGATTTTGGAAAAGGTTTGGTACCGTAGAAAGTTCAGTGAATATTTTTAATCTTTTGGCTAACAACCATCAGCATATTCGGGTCCTAATACATTACTTTGTGGACTTCTATAGGACTTTGACCACCTTGATTTGTGCTGTATGTCTCAGGGATATGATATCTGAATTTCTTTTGTTGATTCATTATTTTTCTTCATCTTCCTCGCCTTGTTTCTTTCACACAGATTACATGAGAACGTTATTCGATCTTTTATTACGTGTTTGTCTAATCAGACACCCCCCCCCCCCCGCCAGGTTTCTGTTTGAAGACCTTTGGGTTCCAGGCGGTATCTGATTACCTTCAATGTTTACACGTAGTTAGTGTGCTGTAATCTTTACAGACTTGACTACATGAATGAATGTTATCTACTCTGGTTTACTGAATTAATTAGTCTCTTAGAGACGAGCAAGTGTTGCTGTATATTTCGGACCATATCCTTCGCATTGCGGCCCACTGGAATGGTGACTTTATGACTTTATGGACCTCAGGGTTACAGATTATCTGAACCCTCGTTGCAGCCGTAATTATAACTATTATCTTACGCACCTTTTAAAATGTATGCATTTAAGGAAACCAGTAATGAAGAAACTATTAGATCAGTTTCAGATCTTACCGTTTATTTGTCGTATACTGATGTGTTTTCTTGGTGTTATTAAGCCTTCGGAATCGAACCTGAGATCCATTGGGTTCTAATATAGCACGTTAAACACTTGAGGACATGCGATCAGTTTTCAAGTGTGGTGACAGTCGCTAGAATCGAACTTGAGACCCTCCTAGTAACTACGCCACTCAGACGTTACGTGTGTGACGTAGACACCGCACAACAAATAATATCCAATGTCAGATGGGGTGGCGACACAGTACCTCTGTTTACACACAGCCGTCTCATTTTATCAGCTGTCCGCTTCCTGAAGTTGTCCATTTCAAAGAAGGTGTCGTTTACTGTTAAATATTTACTGATGTCTTTTATTTCACACTGATGACAAAGTTTTCTCTTTGACGCTCAATGACTTGAGGGGGGGGGGGTGGATTTTACGCCTCATGCTTGACATTAGTGACATCAGTAGCATTCAAGGGAGTGGCTCTGAAAATATTTACTCAATGAAAATTTCGACTTCTGAGTTGCAGTGTTAGTAGTACGTGTAGGTAAAGGTAAAGGTAACCCCTTAACAAGCTAATGGGGGTACATGGGGAGTAGCTTAATAACCTGGGCACCAGGTGGATGTAAGTGGTCAACACAACGCCCCGGCCGCTTTACCCCCGGTGAAGTACCTCCGTACCTACTGTTTGAGATCGGGTTTGAACGGGTATGGGGAAGACACAGACCCCTTGTTCCTACCGGGATGCGGTCCGACCTGTAAAAACAGGTGAAGCTCTCCCTTTACACGTCTGGACAGGCCCTTAGGTCTGCAATAGGTTGAGGCTGCCAGAATTGCTAGACAGTCGGCCCCCCAGAAGATATCCCTTGGTACTCATTTCTGCTACGAGGCTGAGTCGACCCTAGGGCTTCTAGCCCGTAACAAGTCGCTGTACCGACTGAGCTGTCCCGGTCCCAAATAGTTGTCGGCGTGTTCTTCATTTGAACCAGTTGGCGTTGTTGAGATTTTGGGTCGTTACGGCGATAACTATGAAGATTGACGTCTTGCAATCTGGTATAAATATAAAATCATTATGGAGGCCCCTTCTTTCTTCTTCTTCAGGGTAGATGTCTCAATGGAGTATTGCTACACTCTAAAGCTATGCTTCTCAATCCATTCTAGCTCACAGAACCATAAGAAAGCTACAGAACTTATAAGGAGTATGTAAAATATAAAATTAGCCCTTTAAACGCCGAGTTAAATCCCATCTACCATCTGCTGACATTATTATGAGCTCACCATATTTTCCACGTTAGCGGGTTAAGGGTTAAATACCAGCATCTGTTTATCTATTATGTACATTACGCGTAAACAATCAAAGGCTAACCTTATAACTGATCAATCAGCTGATTGCTTCGCCTGACACATCGACCCATGTCCATGGCGAGGTGTGCTGACTGACTGACTGACTGGACTGCAGAACAGGAAGCTTCTGGATTGAAGTAGCGATTGATTGATTAAATGATTGATTGCTATCAGTGACGGAATGGTTGGAGTCGAATTTAAGTCGTACGTACAAATTGAGGACTACCAATAGAACTCGTCCGTTACGCATTTTCGTCTCTCGGAACCACTGACACTCTTTGGCGGAACCTAATTTGAGAAACACTACTGTAAAGGGTTGATTGTGGGATTGTAACGAATAATGACTTAGAATGGATGCTTAAAGAACCGACAGTTGATTTTGTGAAGACACCGAGAACAAATCGAACTCTGGGAATGCTCGCCTCTCACGAAGAACTCTGCTGCGTGTAATAAGTTACGTAGTTATCTGGTTATGCAAAGAAGTGGGCATGGCCTGTTTTAAGGTATCTCACCATTTGCCTGGAGGAGCTGAGGAGAACCACGTAAAATTTCCAGTCGGTACAATCGAGGTGTCGCCTGAGATTCGACTCTTTACACCTCTGGAATACAATCCAAAATCGTTACCGCCTGAAAACTCGCTCTGACTATTTGACGAGGTGAGCCACTACCAGCTTCTTAAATAGGACACAGCTACAGGGGTCAATTGGTAATTCCCGTGATTATACCTAGATTTATTCTGCATGTGGCTGCTTCAGATGTATCCATGTTACGTAGTTCCTGTTCGGTAGGAAGTAGACAACATTAAGAGATACAGCGGAATAAAGGAAACCCTTGGAGGAATTTTGTCCTCCCCCTTGGTTTTAAATTGGAGAAAATCACAAGTTACCTTTCGTGGTTTCGTTGCTTCGGAGAAAAAAGGGTCGAACTGAGTCAGACGAAGCCCTGCTCCCATGCCTTCATATATACACCCTCATTATTATGTCCCACAGTCTATCCTTTTTTTGCGATCTAACCATTCTAAAATTTGAATAAATGTAAGTTAAATCGACCTTAAAGACTCCGTACGGATTTCTAATGTCTTTGATTCTTCCCATTATACTTTCCTTATTTTACTTCACTTACTGTAGAAAAGTCTGTCATTTTCTTTAAAATACAGTTTTTTTCATCTCCGCTTCTTCATTTTGTTTTTTGGTCTGATGTGTAATATTTATCCATTAATGGGTACGTCAAATATAGAGTGGGTAAAGAGTGATTAAAGGAAGTGCAGTACGCTCAGAGGACCTTATTGTTAGGATGATTAGCAAGCCGTCAGGAATGAAAACTGTCATGAAGAAAACATACACAAAATGATGCAACGCTGTATGCAGGTACGGAATCGATATGATAGCTTTTACTCTGATCATCATGTCTGCGTCATTGCCATAATGGTATAAAAAAAAGATAAACAAAATAGAGATACACTTAACAAGAGTGTAAGCCTTCTCTGTCCGAGTCAATATAATTTTAGATCCCCTTCTAGCGAAGTTACATTGACCTTTCTGAAAGGTTATTTGACATCCAATTATTTTATTGCCGGTAGTGAAGCCAGGATCCGACTGGGTGATGTATTGACTCATACCACTGCTTGTCGGTCTCCTTAGTGGCGAACTGTAGACACATTTTAATTTCTTGACAGTAAATAATTTTTTAAAAAGGGGGGGGGGCACAAAGGGCCCGTCATTAAGGCCTAGGTGGATCGGAGCTGTAAAGCCCCGAACCCAAATGCCAATCTAAAAAAAAAAGGGCAGTCGTAATAAAGTGCGTGATTGAGCTGCTTAAACCTTGAAGATGGTATCCATAGGTCTTCCCCAAACGCCGGTAACTACCTATCTACGCTGCGTAACATCTCAGAAGAGCGCAGATCTCAGTTGAAATAAAAATTAAAATCATGAATATTTCGTTTGTAATTTTTCCATACCATTGACGGTGTAATATTTTTTTCTGCTAGAAATATAATTTTAAATATTGTATTGACTTCATACGAACAGATTTTTTAATAACTCTCTGTGTGCGAACGAGAACGCCAAAACAATTAAATGAAAATATTCAATAACAGTGCTGAAACATTGAAATTAAATTTCACAACATTACCTTCGGCACTGCTGGGAGGACCGCAGTTTACTCAGATCCCCCTATAATTCCCCCCCCCCCCCCCCCCCCCCGGTGAAAAATCAAGGGTATGCCACTGAATATTTTAAATATGTATATACAGGGCGTTTCATAATGTTCTCCGTGATTAGAAACATTTACAACAAGAAAAGCAAAGGACCTACCGTAATGGAATTGTTCACAGCCACAAGAAAACTGAGAAAGTTTTTTTGACAACCACGGGTGACACGGCACACATCGATACGATATTCAAGTTCTTGCCACACATGCGTCAGCATGAGTGCATCGATATTCTTCGTTGCTGCAATTATTCGTGCCCTTAGGTCAGCGAGGTCACGTGGCAACGGCACTTTGCGTACCTGGCACGAAATGCACGTTGCACAGTAATCACATACTCACTTGTGTGATATTCCAACACACAAAACGACTTTTCCCCCGGAGCGGCCATTATCTCACTACATACACTCGCATCGCCTAGAGACGCAAATGTGAACTGTGATGAAAAACAACCTACTGGGGAAAAAATTGTTGAGTTGTTCCTTCTATCTGTACAGGTTTCGTAAATACCTGTCTTACGACTAATGGCGAGTTAATTTCAGTCAGAAAACACAACTATAATTGTATGCTAGATGACGGTATTTATTAGCAAAGTAAATAACTACATGTTTCGACCTAAAGCGGCCATCTTCAGGTTATCACAATTACAATTTTGCTCAAAGAGTTTCACATATATGTCTATAGACAAATATATGATACTCTTTGAGCAAAATTGTAATAACCTGAAGATGGCCGCTTTAGGTCGAAACATGTAGTTATTTACTTTGCTAATAAATACCGTCATCTAGCATACAATCATAGTTGCGTTTTCTGACTGAAATTAACTCACCATTAGTCTTTCAACACACAACGGGGATGACACACCTTAGAATTACGTGTCCTACGGTTTTCCTATAATAAATTTTTATAATCCCGGAGTACAGTATGAAACGCCCTGTATATATGTATATATGTAAGTGTGTGTATACACACACACACACACACATATATATATATATATACACGCACACACACACACACATTACTTTGCAGATACAGTTACTACGGCCACAGGTTATTTGTAGGCGCCCTCTCAAAATTACGAAAAGCGACTGTTAGCTTCGTCGTGTGTTTCTTTCCTTCTGCCCGTCTATCCATTCGCAAGGAACAACTCGGCTCCCACTGGATGGATGTCCATGAAATTTGTTATTTGAATATTTTTGGAAAATATGTCGAGAAAAGTCAAGTTCCATTAAAATCTGACAAGAATGACGGGTATTTTACATGCAGCTGTTCGTCATAATATCTCGCCCAATTCTTCTTAGAATGAGAAATGTTTTTGGACAAAAGTTGTAGAGTAAATCAAGACACACATTTTGTGTCCAGTAACTTTTTTTCCCCCAGAAATCGTGCCGTTTATGAGGTAATTTGAAAAAAAAAATTTGTTGAGTCGGACAGGCCACAGATGACGATACGGCGCATGTGCGTAACATGCTGGATAACTAAGGCTACAGACAAACACTCATAATATGTAATGCTTATTGCTTTTTCTGCTGCAACCTACCTAAATGTTGCGTTTATACGTATATTGTCTGTCTAATTTGTATTGCGTTAAATTTTACCGTACCAAAAATATGTCTTTAACAACTGATAAAAAGAGCCAATATGCCATAGTTTAGAATTGTTACTTCTACGCCGCCAGAGATGTGGGGGTCTTACTGCAGTATGGACCCGGCCGGACTGACACCCGCTTGAAACAGATTATAAGAAAAATATAACACGGAGAGAAATGCGTCCATTAACTTCATTTTTTCTTGTCTGCAATTAGGGAACGGCCTTTTGTTCTTTTTTTACAGTGGCGCAACGAGCCATAGTTTGGGAACCACAGTGTTAGACATTGATGCGGATTTTGGCACAGTGCCCATAAATCTGGCACTTGATGGCTTTGGACTAAGGGAATATCCTGTCGAATTATATGTACTGCACTCTGTATGTGCTGCGAGTCGGGTTCGTGGTATTTATTACAGTCTATCAGTCTAGCCTAATTATGTTAAATATATGCATATGTAACCAGCAACATTTGTATCGCCACGTCAACCGTCATTTTTTACATGTAATGAAACAACATATACTGTTGCAGTATCAGCATAATACTGTCATTAATCTTCATGTATTGGCAAGCAATTGGCCACTGTTTTTATTTTGTACTACATAAGCAGGCTATAAACGCATTATTTTATATGGTAATTTTAGTGCTGTGTCCGTGAAACGCCTTTGTTTACGTCAAAATGGTAAAAAAAACAAATAATAATCGTCATGACCATTTGGCGCTATAACCCTTCATGGGTTTTCGCCATCTCAGCCAAGTCTCTCCAAGTTCTTCTGTCCTTAGCTATTTCCTTCCGGTTTTTAACTTTCAGTTTTTTCAGATCTTCCATAACATCCTCTTTCCATCGTTGTCTTGGTCTTCCTACTGGGCTAATTCCCATAGGTTTCCAATCTAGTAGTTTCCTTAGTTTCCTAGCTGGTCTTGCTTGGTCCATTCTTTGAATATGCCCCAGCCATTTTTTTTCTTTATGCCTTTATGAATCTCACTGTATCTGCACCTTATATTAATTTATCAATCCCTATGTTGTTTCGTATTCTCTATGTTCTATTCTAATTTGTCTTGTGTATTTTGTTGCTAGTTTTGTCCTGTGTGTAATTGTTGTTGGTTGACCGTGTGTATTATTGTAGTTGTCTTGTGTGTGTTGTCATCTTATGTGTATTTGTTGTACTGTGTGGGCATTGTTGTTTTTTTTTACTTTAGATGCCGGACTGCTGACTAGAAGTCAGTATCCGGAAGGTCCTGCGACCGGCCACCTCGAAACAGGTTTTTCTTGGTTTCCCTGTGTCTATAACCAAATGCTGAGATGGTTCCCAAGATTCCAAGTTGCCACTACATGCTTCTCATGTAGCCCTGCAGACTTAAATTTATTAGTAACCAATTTCATGTTTTGTTTACATGTAAAATAATCACTGCCACCGGGTGACAACCCAATTATAGTAAATAATAATAATAATAATAATAATGTATTGTCAATATTGACAGGACCAAATATTTTCCTTAATATTTGCCTTTCAAAAATGTGTAATAAAAACAATAATAATCATAATAATTATCGTCTGTGTATATGCATACAGCACTTGCTGTCCGTCTGCCCGTCCGTTTTGCTTTGTATTTTGTGAAATAATGTGGATGTCAAGGAAGAGTAAATACAGAATTTGTTCTTTCTGGGAAGAAAGACTCAAACCTCAGCTGATATATTTTTTTCCTGTTTTTGTGAGACTGTCCACACGAATGCGAGACAATAGCCTAAACATTCCTTACCACCCCTCGCCTTTAAATGCTTCTATACCGTAAGCCCAGTGGTCACTATATGTACCGCCTGATTTAATGTTCAAAGACCCACGTTCTTCCCCCAAAGTATGTTTTTGTGTTTGACGTAATTTGCATAACAACGTGAGATTATTTACCTGCGCAGGATTAATAAACTGTTTTCAAATCTGTACGGAAAGTGTTGACTGCGCGGTAGGAGTTGAATAATTAAACATACACACAATTCACGTTATGAAAAATAACATTCGGGCTAAAACCAGTCTTTAAGCCCAACGAAAATCGACTGAATTAATTTAATATATTGACTCATGCGGCATTGTATAACGTTGGCAGCAGAATGCAGGTATCTTACTGCATGCGGGACGGCAAAACAGCTGTCTTCAATTCCGACTAACAGCCATAAATGTAATCAGACGCACCAAGAGAGTATGTGACGGCGACCGAACGTAGCTGCCTTTGAATGATGTACACTACGTGGCTATGATGAGCAGTAGGAGTTGTGGCAATGAAACGACACGTTTGGAATTATTTCAATTTTTGAAAATTGTGTTTAAAATACAAAAATAGAACACGGTAATTCGAAAATCTGGCCACCTACAGCCATACCCACCGCTGTAACTGATAGGGAAGGGGGCCTGGCTTCCGGGGGGGTTTTTTCTGTTTCTTGTACTTTAAGTGCTAGATCACTGGAAGTTGAAGAATTTAAAATTCGTACATCAGCCTAAACGTAACCTACTTTTTCTTTGGCTTCTATATTTCTTCACTTTTTTTAGCTGTTCTTTTTTTTTCATACGTCACTGAATTTTCACCTGAGAAAATGAAATGATATGATATGATACGATATGATATATTTGTTAACTGCAGTTGGGTTGACACACGGTGGCAGTAGTACAGTACACATTTGCACACAAACAATACATAAAACAACACAGTTAACAACAGCACAATTAACAACAGAACAACGCGATTAACAACAAGAACAACACAACAACAGAACGACACAATTAAAAGTGTGCTTAACTCAGGCAGGATTTAGTTTCAGTGTATGACAGAGGGGCTTAATCGTCATATAGCACCGACACGTACGTACTTTGACATACAAAATGTCGTTTCTGACTGGTGGCGTTAATCACTCGACGGCGACATGCAGGTATTCTCACTTACACGAGACTTCAGTGGTCTGACAGATTTTATCATTAGACGACATAGACCTGTACATACACTCACCTGTAAGAAATTTTTAGTGTCTGATTGATGGCGTCTATCGTCAGACAGCATCGGAATGTACATGTCTTCACTTATAAAAGCCACACGGTGTCTGACAGATGGCATTAATCATTAAATTTTCTCGAGCTGTGCATTCTTTCACCTCTAAGAGATCCTCAATGTCTGATGGATGATGTCAGTCGTCAGGCTGCCATGGAACGTACATGCCTTCGCTTACGAGAACCATTCGGTGTCCGACAGATGGCGTTAATAAAACGATTTTATCGACATGTACATACTTTCACATACAGTTGATGAGTGGGTGACAAGTGTTTTTAATCGTCAGCCAGCGGCAACATGTGCGTACTGCCATCTGACGGATTCTTCGCTAGCTGTTTTCAAAGAGGCGTTTTCCGCTAATATTACTGCAGCAATTCAGTCACACAGAGTGTCTTTTTTTTTTTTGCGTGGCGTTGCGAGCTCTTTGTGCAGCGACAGTTACGTCATCATTATTTGGAATTGCATACCAGAAAACGTCGAGACATACGAATTTACTATTGTGAAGTTTAAGTAGTACACATTTATGTACGCGCGCTCATAACTTACTTTAAAATCTGGAGTGCGATTATATTCTTGTTATTGCCAGAAGAGTGGGAATAGAATTTAAATTTCTGGAAACGGAATACATAATTTCACTTGCTGGCAGTACACAAAACGTCCTTTAAATTCGGAACCTGAATTTTGTTCTTTAAGTGAACGTTTAATTAGTATGTTGGAGGGTAGATCGGGCAGTGTGCGATGAACCGTAGTCCTGGGGAGCGAATAGTCTGCAATCAGAAATACTTACGTCTTTCGTCACATGTTTCCATTCTGAGTTAGAAATAAATATCCTATTTTATTAATGCAGCTTCATTGAACTATAATTTTGCCTGTTGTTTTGTATGGGTGTGAAACTTGGTCGCTTACATTGCGGGTGGAAAGGAAGCTGAGGGTGTTTGAGAACATGGTGTTCAGGAGAATATTTGGACCTAGGTGGAACTAAGTAACGGGGAAATGGAAGAGTTTGCATAACGATGTGCTAAATGATCTGTACTCCTCACCCAATATTGTGCGGGTGATAAAATCGAGAAGAATGAGATGGGCTGGGCTTGTGGCGCGTATAGGTGAGGAGAGGGGGGTGTATAGGGTCTTGGTGGGGAAACCGGAGGGAAAGAGACCACTGGGGAGACCTAGGCGTAGATGGGTGGATAATATTAGGATATATCTCCAGGAGATGGGATGTGGGTATATGGACTGAATTGGGCTGGCCCAGGATAGAGACAGGTGGCGGACGCTTGTGAGTGCGGTAATGAACCTTCGGGTTCCGTGAA
>Ga0131853_10017588_pt1 | contig 13017 bp, 8 predicted proteins | sample TergutLab28metaG_FD_92764 | JGI IMG/M metagenome (GOLD analysis project Ga0131853, IMG submission 92764) | Labiotermes labralis P1 segment gut microbial communities from Petit-Saut dam, French Guiana - Lab288 P1 (version 2) (version 2) | ecosystem: Host-associated > Arthropoda: Insects >...
AAAATGTTTGCCTTTATGCAACGACTTATGCCTACGGGGCTATATTATAGGGTGCTGAATAAAATTATAAATAAACCGTAGTAACACTGTATTTAATACTTTGCTTTTAACGCTTACAAATGTCTAAACTGATTATTTGCTAGGAGCAGAAAAATAATTTTGCTAATATAATTACAAAATACGTTGCTTTAATTGGCAACGTATTTTGTAATTATATTAGCTAGTAGGCTAACAAACAGGTCTTAGGTTAATTTGCACACCTGCGCTTACTGCGCCTAACGAAACCCCTGCTGTCACCCTAAAGGTAGACGTCATGGACGTAATAGTGCCATTGCGCGGAACTGCAAAAGAATAGTTTAGGTTAGAACTTGCAAAGTTTATTGTGGACCTAGCACGCTAAAACCTGTTGTTGCGGCACCAAACGCTACAAATGATAGGTGTACCTGCTAAGCCGGCAACCACAGAACTGCCTGATGCGTAAGGAATTATTGCGCTAGCGCCAGTTGGGCCTGCGGGTCCTGTTGGACCAGTAGGTCCAGCAGACCTGTCGGACCTGTGGGGCCACCTGGTACACCGTCTAGACCAGTAGGACCACGCATACCATCGGCACCCGTTGGACCAGTTGCGCCGTCAGCATCAGTCGGCCCTGTCGCACCGTCAGCACCTGTAGCACCTTCTGGATACATCGACTCCTTTGTTGATAGCACTCTATTTTAAGTGCCTTATGCTATCATGCTATGCACATGTAAAAAGTTGGTTGCATATTATTTTGTAAACGAGCATTTTTTGCGAAATTTTTACTAACCTAAAAATCAAGCTTAAGATGAAAATTATTATGAGTGAAAAAGAACTAGCCCTTAGTGCTGTTATAAACTCTGTTGCGTTAGAGCAAGCGGCAATAGCAAGGCTTATAGACGCCGATAGTCAACAAATTAAATAGTACCAGAAAATTTAATTGATAGTGGCTGTGAATTGAACGAACAGCAACTAGATAAGCTACTAGATATTCAGCATAGCATTAGTGATATTGTAAAATAAATTACGCTTTTAGAAAATACTCTAAAAGAAAAGGCACAGCTTGCAATTGACGCATTAGAGCCACCACCGTACCCTAAGCCATCGCCATGTCAACCACGACCTGTGCCGCCGCCTTGTCGTCCATGCCCACCCACAATACCACCATGCCACGTACCCAAGCCGCGCTGTGATTGCACATCACGTAAACAGCGTTGCTTTTGTAGCATATTTAATCTCAATACATGCCCTGTTTTTATGGGCTTTAATTCTTGCAATAGGAACAAATGTCCATGATTAGCCTAAGCTTATGTATGATTGTCAAAAATGAGGAAACTGTCATAGAGCGATGCCTAAAAAGTGCCGAGGGTATCTTTGACGAGCTTATTATTGTAGACACTGGCAGTAGCGATAATACAAAGACTATTGCCAGTCGCTTTACAAATAAGGTATTTGATTTTATCTGGGTCGACGATTTCTCGCTGGCACGCAATTACTCCTTTAGTAAGGCTACTATGGACTATATTATGTGGCTTGATGCTGACGATATTATCCTACCACACAATCGACAAAAGTTAATAGAACTCAAGACGGCTTTAGTAACGGCTAATCGCTACGATATGGTAGCACTAAAATATGATGTTACAAAAAGCTTACAATCTACTCGCGAAAGGATTTTTAAGCGCAGTGTTGGTCATGTATGGCTAGACCCTATACACGAATATATTCCGCTAAGTGGAAATGTTTTATATAGTAGTATTGTCATTACTCATGCACCTAAGTGTCGCGACAAGGCACATTCTAAACGTAATATCAATATATACAAGGACTTAATTAAAAAAGGGGCTATACTAACACCAAGGCAACAATACTATTACGCGCGCGAACTAAAAGACCACCGTAGATTTAGCGAGGCGTCAAAATGGTTTAATAGATTTTTGCGCGACGGCAAAGGCTGGGTTGAGGACAACATCGCAGCTTGCTTTAATTTAAGTATTTGCTACAGGCAATTAGGAAAGCCTGACCAAAACTTAAAGGTACTTAATCGTAGCTTTTTTTACGATGCGCCACGTGCAGAAATTTGCTGCCAAATCGCATATCACTATAAAAACATTGGCGATATTAAAGCTGCAATTTCGTGGTTCGAAACTGCGCTTAATCTACCCGCAAAAAACAATGCTGGCTTTATTTTAAAGGAATATGCTGTGTATATACCTGCCCTAGAACTTGCTGTGTGCTACGATAAATTTGGCGAGTATAAAAAGGCAAATGCCTATAATGAGGTAGCAGGCAAAGCTAATCCTAAATCAAATGAGTATTTGCAAAATAAGGCTTACTTTGAATACAAATTACGCACTATTTAAAGCTTAAAACTTAAAAATGTCGGTTGATTACCATAACAGTAGCCAACCGACATTTTTAAGTTTAATTTTTAGTTTAGCAATTAACCGCAACCTATAGACGCAATAATGCTCTCGCGCTTTCGACTATATGCTCGCAGCAGATACAAGCATAGCATTCACAGCCGTAGTATGGCTCTATACCGCCAATTACCTGTACAAATAAAATTACTATTCCAAAGTATATTAGTAATCCTAGTACGTCCTTTAGCGTTGTAATAACTGGCCCTGTGGCAGCTGCTTGGTCAAACTTTAGCTTGTGGAATATAAATGGCACCACAAAACCCAACACGGCTGCCAATACGCATACGGATATCATTGCAACTGTAATTGATAGCCCTAGCCAAAATGACGGCATCCAGTCACCTGTTGCTCCTTGCCAAATAAACGCAATTAGACCAGATGCTACACCCACGATTGTGCCAATAGTTAAACCAATTAGGGTCTCGCGTAGAATATGCTTACCTATCTTTTTTTCGTTGACATGACCTAAAGTCATACCACGAATAAAAATTGTTGACGATTGCACTCCAATTGTCCCGCCCATATCCATGATTAGTGGCACAAAGAATACAGCAGCTAGTAGCGTCGCTAAAATATCTTCGAATCCATCCATTACAAGTGCTGCTAGTATTCCACCAATAATAGTAAATCCCAAAAATGGCAAACGCACTTTTAAAACCTGCCAAATACTGCCCTTTATTAAAGCCTCGCTAGAGTCACCCTTTTTAGAGCTTTTCATTTTGGCTTTACCTAACATGTCCTCGGTTGCTTCTTCTTCTAGAATGTCTAGCGCGTCATCAATTGTAACAATACCCACAAGTAGGTTTTGCTTATCTACGACCGGAATAGATAATAGACCTAATCGCTGAAGCTCTTTAACAACTTCTTCTTGGTCGGTACATGTAGTTACAGCCTCTATGCCCGTATCCATAATGTCACCAACTATTGCATTATCGTCTGCTATTAAAAGCTCGCGCAAGGTTAAACGCCCCTCGTAGCGACGATCGTTGTCTATTACGTATAGGGTATAGACTGTTTCTTTATCCTCATCCTTGGCTTGAGTTTTTACTTTGGACAGTGCCTGTTTAGCAGTCATTTCTCGACGCAAACTAATATAATCTGGCGTCATTATGCGACCTGCGGTTTCACTCTCGTAGCCCATTAGTAGGTTTGTTTTTGCGCGCTCTTCTTTAGATAAACAATCCAACATGCTTTTCGCTACACCTGCTGGCAATTCATCTAATAGATAAACTCTATCGTCTGGGGCAAGTTCTTCGAATAATTCGCGAACCTGTTCTTCGCCTAGTGCGTGCACAAGCTCCTCTTGGTCGCTTACATCTAACCTTTCAAAAACATAAAGTGCCTCGTCTTTTGGTAGTAGCCTAAATACTATTGCTTGCTTTTCGGCCTTTAGGTCCTCGACCAATTCTAAAATTGCAGTTTCCTCTGCCTCTATTAAATACTTTTTTAATTTCGCTATCTCTTTATTTTCGATATAGCCCAGCACCGTTCGCTTTAAAACCTCTTTATCGGTTATTACATCTAACGTTGCTGGAATTTCGTCCATTTGGACTTCTTTTTTTTCTTCTTCCATAATTGTTTACCTCCTTATGGATTACTCAATAAAGCTTTTATCTTACTAAAGTTTTATTTAATCAGCCTATAGCCCCTAATAGGCATAAAGCTAATTTAGTTACTATCTTAGTGTTTTTCTTATTCCCGCCAGGGTCATCCATTACTTTGTGCCTCCTTTGGCTAATATTTTGTGTAAAAACCCACCCTTTGCCGTTCGTTAGCTATTACAGCTCACTTTTTTGAGCAAGGCATTTTCTTTGCTAAAGTAGACGATTTTCCTAGGACATAAAAAAGTCTCCTATCGCAAACGGCAACAAGAGACTGACATTACTTTCATTATATGTGTCACTTATGTATTATTTATGTGCGTTTTAAAGCACCAAAATAATAGAATCGCCGTTTCAAGCTTTAGCTTTTAAAGGCAATGTAGTTGCATTAGGTTAGGCCTTGAATTCGACCTAGCCTGCTAACCAGCGCACAGTGTCTCCACTATTTTGCGGTAGCAACCCGTATCCTTTAAGTAGCCTCACCTACCGAAGAAATATTCTTAACTTAACCATAGTATGCTAAATGATACAAAAGTGTCAAACAATTTCTACACTAATTTGTTATGCTTTTTTAAAAACTGAAGTAAATTTACACAATCTTTACAAAACTAACTATTTATAGGTATCACTAATATAAAATAAACAAGACCAACGAAAAACAATAAAACTACAACGCCAGATACAATCAGCCCTACTATACTGTACCCACTTCTCGCTTTTATAGTATGCCTAATGCCAAATATAAAGCCTATTATTGCAAAAACGATACTGGCATAAAATAATGCACCCACTATTGCTGCAAGAGCAAATATAATAAGAATAATCTCTACGCCTGTTCCATCTAAAATAAACCCTAATACAGAAAAAAAAGCTATCGCTGAGATTACAATCATAGATACAGAAATTAAACCAAATACAAATGATTTTTTAGGCTTTTGCATGTCTGTATTGTAGCATGAGTTTAGTTTTTATACAAATGTTTTTTATTATGTACAGCTAGCCCTAAATAAAACTTAGATTGCGTGCTAGGTAGACAGCAGCTAGTCTTTGCGATAGAGATCGCTAGATGTGGCGGAAAACGCATGACAGATTAAAAAAAACGGCAGGAAGTGTAGTTAACCTACTCGACCTGCCGACTTAATGCGCTATATACATACGGATAAAATGATTAGATAACGTGCTATGCGTACTCCGCTATTGCAGTATATAATCATTTTTTACTTAATAATTTTAGCAACTACGCCAGAACCAACCGTTCTACCACCTTCGCGGATTGCAAAGCGAAGACCTTGCTCTGTAGCGATAGGAGTAATAAGTTTAACTGTGATTGAAACGTTATCGCCAGGCATAACCATTTCTACGCCTTTTGGTAATTCGATAGAACCTGTAACGTCTGTAGTACGGAAGTAGAATTGTGGACGATAACCATTAACAAACGGAGTATGGCGACCACCTTCGTCTTTTTTAAGAACGTAAATCTCTGCAGTAAATTCTGTATGAGGCTTAATAGATCCTGGTTTACAGATAACCTGACCACGCTCTATATCTTTACGGTCAACGCCGCGTAATAGAATACCTGCGTTATCACCAGCTTGTGCGCTATCTAGCTGTTTGCGGAACATTTCTACACCAGTAACAACTGTACTACGTGTATCCTTGATACCAACGATTTCTACAGGCTCGCCGATTTTAACGCCACCACGCTCAACACGACCAGTAGCAACAGTACCACGACCAGTAATTGTAAATACGTCCTCTACTGGCATTAGGAATGGTTTATCAGTATCGCGAGTTGGAGCTGGAATATATTTGTCTACAGCGTCCATAAGCTCTGTGATTGGATTACAAGCAGCGTCATCAGCTTTACCACCTGATGCAGCTTCTAGTGCTTTAACCGCAGAACCACGGATAACTGGAGTGTCATCGCCTGGGAATTGGTATTGATTTAGTAGGTCACGGATTTCCATCTCTACTAGGTCTAATAATTCGCTATCGTCAACAAGGTCAACCTTGTTCATAAATACAACGATTTTAGGTACGCCTACTTGACGAGCTAAAAGTATATGCTCGCGAGTTTGAGGCATTGGACCATCCGTTGCAGATACAACTAAGATTGCGCCGTCCATTTGCGCAGCACCAGTAATCATGTTTTTAACATAGTCCGCGTGGCCTGGGCAGTCAACGTGTGCATAGTGACGAGTTGCTGTTTCGTATTCTACATGAGAAGTGTTAATAGTGATACCGCGGGCTTTTTCTTCTGGAGCTTTATCGATATCTTCGTATTTCATTTTTTGAGATAGACCTTTAGCAGCTTGAGTCATAGTGATTGCAGCCGTAAGAGTTGTTTTACCGTGGTCAACGTGGCCGATTGTACCAATGTTAACGTGGGTTTTGCTTCTGTCAAATTTAGCTTTTGCCATTTTAATGTTTCCTCCAAGAAACTAATATTTATTTTATTTTTTGATTTTTTGTTTTTGTGCAAACGAGTTAAATCGCTTACAAACGGTTAACTAAAGTATAGCTTAGGCTAGTAGTTTAATCAACCAATTTTTTGTTTAATTTTATATTATTTTATCTACCGCTACTAGAGTTATAATAGAGGGAATATAGCAGACAAAGCACTAAAGAACAAGGTCTGGTAAAATCGCTATAATTTAGCTAGCAGCATTTAGATTGATTTAATCATATCTTTAATACACTGTTTTACTCTATTATATACCCTATAAATAACATTCTAGACATTATTTATACTATTTTTTAGCGCGGTCACCAATAATCTTTTCTGCAACGTTTTTAGGAACCTCTGCATAATGGTGGAACTTCATAGAGTAGTCACCACGACCTTGCGTACGACTACGTAGATCAGTAGCATAGCCAAACATTTCGCTTAGTGGAATTTCTGAATGAATTTCGCATAGACCATTAACCATATCTGTACCCATAATATTACCACGTTGACTTGACACCTTACCTAATATATCACCTTGATATTCTTCTGGCAGGGTAACGTCAACTTGCATGATAGGCTCTAGTAGACAAGATTGTGCTTGCTTCATGCCCTCTTTAAACGCCATAGAGCCAGCAATCTTAAACGCCATTTCACTTGAGTCAACGTCATGGTAGCTACCATCATAGACTGTTACTTTAAAGTCTACGCACTCGTAGCCAGCTAGTATCCCACTGTTTTTAGCTTCTTGAATACCTTTGTCGATTGCAGGAACATATTCTTTAGGGATAGAACCACCAACGGTTTTATCCTCAAACACATATCCACTACCTGGTGGAAGTGGCTCCATAGTGATTTTACAGTGGCCATATTGACCTTTACCACCAGACTGTTTAACGTACTTGCCTTCTACGTCAACTTTTTGTTTAATAGTTTCGCGGTAAGCAACCTGCGGTCTACCAGTATTAGCGCCAACTTTAAATTCGCGCTTCATACGGTCTACGATAATATCTAGGTGCAACTCACCCATACCAGCAATAATAGTTTGACCTGTTTCTTGATTGGTAAAGGTTTTAAACGTTGGGTCTTCCTCGGCTAGCTTAACTAATGCAATACCCATTTTTTCTTGGTCGGCTTTAGTTTGAGGCTCGATTGCAACAGAGATAACTGGTTCTGGAAACTCCATGCTCTCTAAAATGATTGGCTTGTCCTCTATGCAAAGAGTATCACCAGTAGTAGTATCTTTAAGACCTACAATCGCAGCGATGTCACCAGCATTAATCTCTGTGATTTCTTCGCGGTTGTTAGCATGCATAAGTAGTATACGACCAACGCGCTCGCGCTTGCCTTTAGTACTATTGTATACCGCACTACCAGAAGTAATTTTACCGCTGTAGCATCTAAAGAAGGTCAATCGACCAACATAAGGATCACTCATAACCTTAAACGCTAGACCGCTAAATGGCTCTTTATCGTCAGCCTTTCTAGAATCCTCCTCGCCTTTAAGCGTAACACCTTTAATAGCTGGAATATCTAGTGGACTAGGTAGGTAGTAAATAACCGAGTCTAATAGCTTTTGAACACCTTTATTTTTAAACGATGAACCACAGTGTACTGGGTTAATTGCCATGCCGATAGTAAGCTTACGAAGTGCCGCGCGGATTTCTTGCACAGTAAGATCTTTGCCGTCTAGCACTTTTTCCATTAGCTCGTCGCTAGCATCAGCACAAGCCTCTAACAACAATCCACGATATTCGTTTGCTAGGTCTTTCATGTCCGCCGGAATTTCTTCTTCGCGCATGTCTGTACCTAGATCATTTGTATAGATAGTAGCCTTCATAGTAACAAGGTCTACAATTCCTTTAAATGTGCTGTCTTTACCGATTGGTAATTGAACAGCAACAGGATTAGCACCAAGACGCTTTCTCATCATTGACATAACGTTGAAAAAGTCTGCGCCTTCGCGATCCATTTTGTTTACATAAACCATACGTGGTACGCCATATTTAGTAGCCTGACGCCATACGGTCTCTGATTGAGGCTGTACACCGCCACGCGCGCAAAATACTGCAACTGTACCGTCTAGCACCTTAAGGCTACGCTCTACCTCTACTGTAAAGTCAACGTGACCAGGAGTATCAATAAGGTTTATACGGTGAAACGGCTGGTCTGGGGCAGTTTGCCACTTAGTGGTAGTCGCAGCAGAGGTGATAGTAATACCACGCTCTTGCTCTTGGACCATCCAATCCATAGTAGCGCCACCATCATGTACCTCGCCGATTTTATGGCTTTTACCGCTGTAGAATAAGATACGCTCGCTTGTTGTAGTCTTACCAGCGTCAATATGCGCCATAATACCAATGTTTCTTGTGTTTTCTAAACTGAATTCTCTTGCCATAATTTTTTAGAGTAGAAAAGGCAGAAGAGAGAACTATCGATAGTCTAATTAAAATATTTAGCCCACTAAAATTTTTAGCACTACGACTATTTGATATTAGCTAATCTATACTTCTCACCTCTCACTTCTCACTTCTCTTCCTCCTACCAGCGGTAATGAGCAAACGCTCTATTAGCCTCTGCCATTCTATGCATTTCTTCTTTCTTTTTAAATGAAGCTCCTGCACTGTTATACGCGTCCATAAGTTCGCCTGCGATTTTGTCTTTCATTGTTTTTTCGCTACGCTTACGCGCAGAAGCAACAATCCAACGAATCGCCAAAGTCTGACGACGAAGCGGACGAATCTCGCATGGTACTTGGTAGGTAGAGCCGCCTACGCGACGCGCTTTAACCTCTAGTACCGGTTTAACATTATCCATTGCTTTATCAAAAACCTCTAGTGGGTCTTTAGATAGTTTTTCTTTAATAGCCTCAAACGCATCGTATACAATTGCTTGTGCAGTACCCTTTTTACCGTCTATCATGATTTGGTTAATTAGTTTACTAATAACTTTAGACTTATACATTGGGTCTGGCAATACGTCACGCTTAGGCACGCCACATCTTCTTGGCATATTTATTTAGTCTCCTTGAGTTTTTTAAAATGCTAGTAGCATTTTACTTAGGTTTTTTCGTGCCGTATTTAGAGCGTGCTTGGTTACGTTTTGCTACACCAGACGCGTCTAGCGCGCCTCTAATAATGTGATAACGTACACCTGGCAAATCCTTCACTCTGCCGCCACGCACTAGCACTACGTTGTGCTCTTGCAAATTGTGTCCCATACCGGGAATATAAACCGTACCTTCCATCTTGTTAACAAGACGAACTCTGGCAATTTTACGCAATGCAGAATTTGGCTTTTTAGGTGTTGTTGTAGTAACACTCAAGCACACGCCGCGTTTTTGCGGATTTTCTTCTAGAATAGGCGATTTAGACTTGTAAACTCTATCCTGACGACAATTGCGAATTAGTTGATTCATAGTTGGCATAATTACTCTACCTCCTTTAAAGTAGTTGCTCCTTGTGGCATATAAACCTAACAAGGAATTTTTTGTTTTGTTTTGTTTTTTAATTTTGGGCAATTAGTTTAAAGGCTAAACCCAAAAACAAACGCGCAAAAAAAGTGCGCCACTCATGGCGCACTAATTTAGTATAGATTATTGACTTTTAGCAGTCAACCAATTTAATTAAAGTTTTAAAAGTTATTTTAGCCTTTGCACCTTTACCTGCCTTACCCACCCCCTTCGCCTACGCCCTATACAACCGCACCTCCCAAAAGGTGGTGTTATTAGGATGCGACCATACCATTAGAGTGCTAGAATCGCTCCATCCAAAGATCAATACATAGCCGTTTGGTAAGGTAAAGCTAGCGCCTGACGACAAAGTACAACAACAAGCATTATTAACAGTAGTATATAGGTCAAAATAATGCGGTATGGTAGAGCTAGCGTACCTTATTCTAATGTTATGACCATGCAAAGCATCTAACGTAATCGGCAAAGATACTGAGCTGCCGCCACCGCCAGTCGAGCCTACCGCCACTAGCGGATTAACAACTCTAATAGGACTAGATAGCGACACATCGTCTGTTAACGACAATACTATTATATAATAACAAAGCCTAGACGAGCTACTAGGGGTAAAAACCGAGCGAATAGCATAGTCAGTTGTTCTGCCATGGCGCACATAACCATAGGCAACATTGCTTGCCCTAAATATATAAAAGTCCACATTGTGCGATACACTAAAGCCAGATGTAGCGTTTAAATAAGTAGAGCTTACTCGCACCACATGCCGCGAAGCGGGCGCAACATTACTACTAGTATGCGTGCCGCCCAGCGTCACAGATCCGCTTTCGACTAGGCTTGTCTGCGACACGATAAACACCAATCTAACAGTCGCAGCACTGTTGCCGCTGTTAATTAGCCTTACATTGCCTGTGCCCCAGCTGCTTATTCTAGGGTCGCTAAAATGCATAAACTCACCGCCGCGCGCACCTCTAGTATCCGCAATATTATTGCCGCCCATTAGCGCTAAGCTCAAACTCACCGTGCTAGGACCGCGCACAAACACACCAACGCTATTAGCATTAGGGGCGCGGATAATTACGTCCTGAGTAGTGTTTGCCGCTAGCGTAACCTCGCGAGTTTCGTACACGGCAACATTAGGAACATTAAAAGTAAAGCCAGCTATCGGGTTGTATTGTATGCGGCTACGTATAGAGGCGTTGCTCCAATTGGGCGCGTTTTGGTAATGAGCTACGCTGACTTGGTTAGGAACATATATACGGGCGGAGGGGTTATTAGCGCCTATGGGTGTACCCAAAAACGCATTAACACCAAGAGTCGGGACTTGGGCAATGCTAGTCACTGCGCGAAAAAGGGTGATAGAGGTAAGAGGGTTAGCCATAAAGGCTTGACTTCCAATAAAGTCAACCGAGTCAGGAATAGTTATTTGGGTTAAAAAATTGCCGGCAAAGGCGCTGTTGCCTATGTGCCTTATTCTATTTGTTGTAAACGCCACAGTATTTAACCCCGAATTACTAAACGCACTATTGCCAATAAACTCTACGTTAGATAGCGTCAAGGCAGTAAAATTGGGCGTGTACATAAACGCATTGTCACCTATATATTGCAGTGCCTGCGACAGCAAGCTAACAGCCGACACGCTAGAATTTCTAAACGCCGCCGTCCTAATATACCTTACGCCGCTGGCGCTAGTGTCAAAATTTAAGCTAATTAGCCTGCTTGTCCACGCAAACGCAAACTGCCTAATCTCGCGCACTCCACTACCCAATGTAAGCCGCCTTATGCCGCTGTACCTAAACAGGTTGTATGGTAAGTAGTTTTGGTGAGTAAGATTAGGGAATCTATTGGACTGGTTAGCGGCAGTAATAGACTCTAGGTAAGGAGTGTTTAAAAACGCGCCATCGCCTATGCGCTGCAGATTGCCGCCTGCAAAGGTAACCGATTGGATAGACGAGCTCTCGAACGCATGGCGGCCGATTGTGTGAATTGACGAGGGCAGGGTGATAGAGGTTAGATTAGAGCCAGCAAACGCAAAGGGAGAGATTTCTACAACTCTTGAAGTAACTCCATCTATTACTATTGTCGCTGGAATTTCAAAGTGCCCTGTATAGGTTTGCAATGGGTTTAACCTTACTCGCACATTATGTGTGGAACCAATATGCTCAAACGTAAATGGAAGCTCATTTTTTGCTCTTCTTACTGCTGCATAAGTATCTAAACGACCATTGCTAACACTTAACCCATGTAAGGGATTAACCCCATTAATATTAGGGCGATAAGCCGTTTCTATTATAATTTGCCTAACAATATCTGGTCTATTTCTAAGATAGGGATTTATTGACATCATCAAAGCTGCAGTACCACTAACTAATGGCGCCGCTCCTGATGTTCTACCATAATCATTGTAATAGTCACCACCTTTTTCAGTAGTTCTCAATTGCGTACCAGGCGCAAACACACAAACTCTTGTAGCACTAAAATTTGATTGCCTTTCTCTCTGTTCACTTTTGTCAGATGCACCAACTGTAATTAAATTAGGCAAAATAAGCCTAGCGGGATATTGACGAGTTGCATCTAAATTTAAGTTAGAATTCATTGCAGATGCAACAAATAAGCCATTCCAGTCCTCAATCAAAGAACTTAAAATTCCTGCCTGATTAGGGTTAAAAGCAAGGAAAGCGCTTCTACTAAAATTTATAATAGGTATGTCGTAGTAATCAACATGATTAATTATTCTAATAAAATATTCTATACTAACTTCAAGTCCAGTTCTAATAGATACCAATCTAACATTTTGCGCAACACCAGTACTTGGAGAACTTACCAAACCAGCCGAAAGGGTGCCATGACCACGCAAAATATCTACTGAAGGTCCTGCATCATAATGAGGATTATAATTATGAGCACCCATAGCTCCCAAGGCTAACCCCCTATTTTTATCTAACAATGGAATTAAACTATGGTGAGTACCCTGTATGCCACTGTCTACTACAGCAACCGTTACACTAGAACATCCTCGTGTAATTTGCTGAGCTTGTGGCACTCCTATCCGCTCTTGCGCCCAAT
>Ga0131853_10017589_pt1 | contig 13017 bp, 5 predicted proteins | sample TergutLab28metaG_FD_92764 | JGI IMG/M metagenome (GOLD analysis project Ga0131853, IMG submission 92764) | Labiotermes labralis P1 segment gut microbial communities from Petit-Saut dam, French Guiana - Lab288 P1 (version 2) (version 2) | ecosystem: Host-associated > Arthropoda: Insects >...
GTAGTAGTAGTAGTAGTAGTAGTAGTAGTAGTAGTAATAGTACATGCTTGAAACTCATAGAATAAGAAAACGCAGGAAGTTACCTCACTGTACTCTTACAATTTCTTCCACTCCCAACCGTTGGAAAGTTTCCACAAACTTACAAAGTTCCCATGCGATATAGAAGACGCTCCTTACTACTTAAGTATGGTGTAATGAATACCTCTTCAAAATTCCAACCAAACCCACATGATATATTAAATATATATTTTATTAAATCTCTCCTACATGTATCGTTGTGTTATATACACCATGCTCAGGGAGAACACCATATTACTTCCTCAAAACCCTCTGTGTTTTACAATGTTGTTGTGTTATGTTACATTGGTTATGTCACAGAACATAAAATACACAACATTTCTTGTAGATTTACAACGTTTACAGAATGACAAGTACAAAATATTGTTTAAATCATTGTAAAATCATCATAATTCTATTAAAGTATTGTGTATTTTGTTCTGTGACATAACTAATGTAACGTACACAACAACATTGTAAAAAGCAGTAGTTTAGAGGACATAATACGATGTTCCCCCTGAAGATGGTATATATAACGCACCGGAACATGTAGGAGAGATTTAATAAAACCTGTATTTAATACAATAAGTGCATTTGGTTGGCATATTGAAGTTACTTTGGACTACAATAGTGCACAGAATGGAAAACTTTAAAATGGTATCATGAACTTAACTGAGTACTCGAAGCTCACGAAGTCACTCCAGAACACACTCAGCATGCGAAGCTCACAAAGTCACTCCAGAACACACTAAGCATGCGAAGCTCACAAAGTCACTTCAGAACACACTAAGCATGCGAAGTTCACAAAATCACTCCAGAACACACTAAGCATGCGAAGCTCACAAAGTCACTCCAGAACACACTAAGCATGCGTAACTCACAAAGTCACTACCGAACACACTCAGCATGCACAGATCACACAGTCACTCCAGAACACACTATACATGCGAAGCTCACAGTCACTCCAGAACACATAAGCTATGATGCAGAAGCATCAACTGGGTGCGTCAGTAGCCACCCGCGGGCTGCAGACGCACAGGCCCTAACGGATACGGTTCATCGTGACGTTTCGGTCACAGAAACACGAAGTTTCTGCAGCTGACTGCCTCCGTCATCGTTTGAAGGGACAAAGCTACTCAACTGTGGCCATTACAAACGGATACAATCTCAATCTCCATTTCATGGTCCCCAGAGGTGGTTCTGGTGTTGGGGAGAAGGGAAAAACCTTTGCAAGTGCCGGGAAACGTCGTCCAGCCGGCAGCCCAGTCACTTAGAGTCTGAGCTACCCAGTTATCCAATAACCATCAACATTTCTCTCATAATATAAAAGTCTTATATCGAACCCAGATACCTGGGATACAATGGTACTACCTGCAACGTAAGGAGCTGTCCCTTTCCACCCTACGAAGGCATATAGGGGGAAGAGAGGTATAGCTCCTCTCAATCTTAATCTCGCAAAGGTGAGCGGTTAAACAGACTACCCGACCGCCTTATCCCCGGGAAAGAGGCCCTGTACCACTGAACAGAAGGATAGGTCGACCCTCTACTGGGATTCGAACCCCAAACATTACAGCCCGTCGCCAAATCGGTATACCGACTACATAATCCGTGCTGGTTCGTCGGGTTAATTTCAAGTTGAATTTGTACTTGGATTAGGCAGGGGCTTCCTGGGGCTGCGTGCAAAGCACTAACGTAGAAGACAGAACTATATATCACGTGACAGCACGCAAACAATAAACATCGCGTGTTGCATATTCGCAAGGAAGAATATTAAATTTAACTTTTTCTATTTTTTTCACTTCATTCACGGTTATTTCTCTCAAATGAATCAGGTCACATGTTAACGTCCCTTTATATGTGCTTAAACTTAATTTAATTTGATATAATTGCCTCTGGGCACGCCGTGGCGGTTGAGGCACTGCGCTATAAGCCGGAAGGTCGCGGGTTCGATTCTCGATGGTGTAATTGGGGTTTTTCATCGGCAAAAACCTTCCATTCGCACAATGGCCCTGGGGTCGACACAGCCTCTTCCACCAGTGTGTACCAGAAATATTTCCCGAGGTGTAAAAGCGGCCGGAGCGTAGGTCTGACGACCTTACCACTTACATGTGCCGATTATCTTGCAATCTGACAGTCTCAACCTCCTGGAACCCACAGGGCCTGTCCAGACCTGTACAGGAATTGCTTTACCGTTTTATGTTCGATTCACTTCAAGTCCGACAACTTATGCAGATTTCGCTCATCTGTGAATTGTTCAAGTGCAGAAAATTACATAAACCTAAGGTTAAAAGAACGGCTCGCCTGACGTCTAGGAACCATCAATTACGGACGAAAAGAAATAAGAATTGAAAACATAAAATCTTGTAACAAATGCACAAGACCATTTGTCATCCAGTACTGGAAGGAATATCCTCGAAATTCTACTAAAAGGAAGACAGCAAGAGGCAAATATGAGAAGTGTGACTGGGGCAATTATTACATCTTCAATTCTCAGTTCGCTTCTTTGTATTTCCTGTACCAACTGACACAGTAAACCTTATGGATATTTAAATATGAAATATTCGTACATAAATCCCACAAAGAATTACAATTTGTATAAAATTATGTATCATATTTAGTCGAGCAACGCTCATAATCTGACATTTGATATACGTGAGGTTTCGACGCTTTGATTTACGTCCCTCTGCACATTATTGGTAGTCAGGACATGTGTTATTGTACAATTTATTACTACCATCATTTGTAACATATGGAATGGAACCACTGCTCTTTTTAATTATATGTCATAATGTTATAGATCGGGGACCGCGGTAGCACAGTGGTTAAGGTGCTGTGCTATACAAATCGGAAGGTCGCTGGTTCGATTCCAGATGGTGTCATTGGAATTTTTCATTGACATAATCTTTTCGATCGACCTTGGGGTTGACTCAGTCTCTAAAAGAAATGAGTGCCAGGAATATTTCCTTAGGGTAAAAGTGGTCCGTGCGTAAGGCTGACAACCTTACCGCCATCCTGGGACATTGTCACGTAATCTGGGAACCTTAACTTCCCGGACCCCTCTGGGCACCTCGGGCCTGTAATGGGACTGTTTTATCATTTACCAACCTTACAGATCAGCATATGACAATAGTGTTTAAATCATATTATAATATCACTAATATTACGAGGGCTGAAAGGAACATATCCAGCCATTATGAACCGGTCACGTGGCCTTGATGGAAATTGGCAAATAGTCAGAGGAGACTTTACTGTGCATCCTTGAACAGTCACTGTTCCGTGGGGCTAGTCAGTCGGCCGTGAGAAGACGTTGACTGAGCTTGTGTATTGCGTGACTGTCGCATTCACAATGACCGAGCGAGCAGATTAGCTTCATCACGACAATGTGCCTGACTATTCTACAACTCTTGTGCAGACTTTTTTGGCAAAGCATCACATCACCCAGGCCTGTCAGTCATCCTACAGCCCAGATTTTGTTCCCTGCGACTTATGGCTTTTCCCAAAACTATAATCGCCGTTGAAAGGGAAGAGATTTGTGAATGTGACCGTCACAAAGTACACAAGCTCAGTCAACGGCGTCTCACTGCCGACTGACTAGCCCCACGGGAGAGTGACTGTTCACGGATGCACAGAAATTCTCCTCTGACTGGCTGCCAAGTTACATCACGGCCACACGACCGGTTCTCGAGATATTCAAAATGGACGGATACTTTCCGGACAGGCCTCGTATAACAGCAGCAATTTGTGTAATGATATAAAATTAGGCGTTTACAGGCTATTTCCGAAACATAATGTATACAAAATGTATCTTATACAACGGACGATATCCATTATAATCACATCAGTTATGAAGGAATGCCCCATCACATGCAGGCATCCTATACAATAAAGCTGCCCTGCTCGTTGGAGCAAAAAAATTGTGTGTAATGGTGTGACCAGGCTCTCTGTCATCTGCTCCAATTTCCTGTTAGAATGACATGTAACAATAGTACAAGAAAAACGGACACACAGGCTGTATCCTCCGTCCGCACGTTGAGGAAGCCAGATGCGCTAGTGACCAGATGTGGCAGTACCCTTTATAGATTTCCCCACAATTTGCGTGACTTCAAGATTCCACCACAGTGTACACGAGGTCTTCGTTCTTCTGGGATGTTACGCAGTGTTGATTGGTAGTTGGTCACCGACGTTTCGGGACAGCTTATCTATCTCGAGTCTGTTTGATCTTTTAAGATGGGACCGACAGACTGTGCCGAAACGTCGGCGAGAAACTGCTAATCGACGTTGCGTAACATCTCACGAGACTTCTTTCCCATCCTACTTATGAAACCCTATATGTGGTTAATATTGCTAAAACCGACTTTTATGAGAACGGTTGTGTCTCCGTCTTTAGGATAAAAAGGAGAAGAAAGGGTCATTAGCTAGAGCTACCTATGATCCCCGTCATTTTGTTCGTTTGTTTGTTTGTTTTTGGCGCGACAGCCCACAGTCGGCCAGGGCCTCCTCATTAACGAGGATTCTAGATCACACACAACGATTCATCACAGTCGGTAGTACTCCTCTGGACGAGTGATCAGCTCGTCGCAGAGACCTCTACCTGACAACACATAGCAATCGCAACAGACAAACATCCAAGCCCCCGGTGGGATTCGAACCCCCAATCTCAGCGGGCGAGCGCCCGCACACCTACGCCTTAGACTGCGCGGCCACTGGGATCGGCAATTTCTGTCAGTAAAAAAGGTAAGACAGTCCCGTTACAGGCGTGGAGTTGCCCAGAGGGTTCCAGAAAGTTAAGGTTCCTAGAATTCATGACAACGGCACAGGATGGTGTTAGGGTTGTCAGTCCTATGCACCGGCCGCCTTTACCCCTAGGAAATGCTCCTGATACTCATTTCTGTTAGAGGCTGTGTCGAACCCAGGGCCATAGTGCGATCGGAAGGATTTTATGTCAAAGAAAAATTCCAATGCCACCAGATGGTATCGAGAAAGCGACCTTCCGATTTGTAGCACAGCACCTTAACCACTGTGCCACCGCGGTCCCCCAGTCTCTGTCAGTAGACCAAATAAACTGTGGATATCCGAACAATCGGAATACCCTTGCAGTAATTACCAACATATACCTATCGGTACTTTTTCTTACCCGAAACACACTCCTGCGGTGAACCACGGAACTACTTCCCTTCAGACACGAATGCTTTGTTAAGTAACACGAGATTAACACGGCACTTGACAAAGTCTTCCGTTTCAAAGTCCAGTAACCCAAGTCTCAATTATTCCGTCTTAATTCCATTACGTTATAGCACAACGACATTCAATTACGAATTAACCCCATTAACAGAATTAAAGGTCGCCAGAGTGTTTTAATTAATTTATCGCGACTACTGCCAATTTTATTAATGCATTCTATTCTGATCTTGCGTTCATTTGTCCTCCGTCCACATACAGATTAATTACACATCAAAGTAATTATACCCATAGCAATGAAAATCGATAACCGTATACTAAATTTCAGTATTGTGTTAACAAATTCGGATAATTAACCAAATGAGACAAACAAAAGTTAACATGTCCAAAGGGAATACAAAAACCTAGATAATATACGCGACTTACGTATAATGTGATGTGCCGCGTTCGCATTACTAGTCGAACACCCACAAAAAGGGGACACTGTTACGTGCACGGTGGCATGTTGTTGTCACAAATTCTTCGGCAACAATGGGCTCTGTTACCATTGTTGACATACACACGTCCCTGTCGACAATAGAAAGGCAAAAATGTGTTCTTTTTTTGCATCAACAATGATTTTATGCTGATATACCACATCGGTAACAAAACAACCTACTTAGGCCCTCAGGTTTATCGCCCATTTTTTATGCCCGATTTTTAAAATATTTTGGATTTTATCGACAGATTATTATAAAAAATTCTCCAAAGTGACATATGAGGAAAATGGGCGCAGTGTCAGCCCAGCTGACACGTGCGGACAGATGGACGGACGGACGGACACACGCGACAAAGCTTATAACTGCTCTTCGCGAATATGCGAAAGTGCCTAAATCGTGCGGCATGCACGTATAGCATGAGGCAAAGCCACAAGCATACACCAAAATAAAGAAATATTAACAATGTGATGACTAAGATAGCTCAGCCACTTGTGTGAGTAAGCTACGGGCTGGACGAGAGGATAATTGTTTTCGACTTCAGGCACGGACTGCGATTTATTTCCTAGTCCAACGCTGCACTGGCTCTCCAATGCTTGTGAACCGCATAGTAGCTGCTCTTTCATCGTGGGCAAAGCAGTCCAGGAGCGAAGCCGACATCTTCCTTCTACTTAGTACACAGTCTAAGAAAGTATGGAGCTATACCTCCATAAGAACGCCAAGGGCTCACAGTAGTTGTCAAGAAGGAAACTGACTTCGGAAATGGGTAAAAGGGAGTGATCAGATTTACGTTCCGACTGCTTTAACCTCAAAGAGAAAGAATCCGGTAAACAAGGGTTCTAGAGTCGACGTGGCTGTCGCGGAAAAAGGTCAAATCCCTCACCTACGGAGACCGGAAACCCGGTTGACTCATATACTAATAACTGTAGTGACAATGCCAGTATGTAATAGTTATTATTCATGAAACGTGAAATCAAAATAGTAACTCAATTAAAACATCAATAGAGCAATATTCCGTAATTAATCAAGCCAGGTAAAGTATTTCGCTTTGATTGCAATTAACAGGCAACTAGTTCGAAACGTTTATTATAGTTTGTGGCATATTAAACATTTATTCAACAGCATTAATTAAAACTGGGTATTTAAATGTGGCGATTCCCTTACCCATTATGGCGAACATCTAATAAAAACTTCAATTTTCTATCACGCAACGGTAGGGTATTTAGAAATCCAAACAGCAGACTTGTGCTTGGGATACTGATTATCATCCAGGTACTCAAGAAATTCCCAGCTTTATATAACCTTATTACAATTAGGTTTCCCTGAGATATAGATGGTAAAGAAGACTTCTGGACCTAAGAGGGACGAGGTTAACAGGGGACAGCATAATGAGGGGCTTTATGATTTGTACTCCTCGTCAAATATTACTAGGGTGATTAAATCAAGAAGGAGGTGGGCAGGGCATGTGGAACAAACGGGGAAGAGGAGAATGTGTATACATGGTTTTGGTGTGGAAAGATACCATCTGGAAGACATAGACGTAGATGGGAAGATAATATTGGAATGGATTTTGAAGAACTCCGTTTGGAGGTCACGGAAGGGACGGATCGGGCTCAGGGTAGGGGCAAATGGCGGGTTCTTGCGAAGGCAGGGATGAACTTTCGGGTTCAGGTTCCATAAATCGTATGGGGTTTCTCGACTAGCTGAGCAGCGGCTAGGTTTTCAACATTAGTTAGTTAGTTAGTTAGTTCAAAAAAAACTCTACGTTGAAAACGACATCGTATCAGATAAATTTATTTGCCACACTCCATTCTTTTCACATATGTAATATTATCCCCCCCATCTACGTCTTGGACTTCCGAAGGATTCATTCCTTCACGTATTCTAAAAAAAATTTCGTATTCGTTTATCATCTTTCCCATCCGTGTTACAAGTTTTGACCACCTCACGCCCCTTGATTTCATTTTACCCATACTGTATACGTTTCTCTTAAACTTCAAAAGTGCTACATTCCCTGCTCATCCCTCCCCCCCTGACATTAGTCACCCGAGTAACATCAGGTGAAGACCAAAAATTGTGAAGCGCTTGTTAAAGTTACCTTCTGCAGTGTCGTGCCACTTTCTACCTCTAAGGCCCTCTGTCCATATTCCTCCCTCAGTCTGAGAGAACAAAGCGTCTTCGTATTCTTAAACAGCAAACGGTAGCCAAAATATTCTGAATAGAATTGCCAAAGGATATCCCTGAATTTAACCTGCCCCTAATTTCTTGACGCCAATACTTTTGATTTGTCACTGTCGGTCCAAAGTACTTCATCACTGCCACAATATCAAAGGGTTTACTGACTATGTATACCCGTCCTGTGATTTCCTCCCGCATTCAGTGCAAGGTGCCAAACGTTACATGCACTATGACACCGAGTTAATTAATTTCGGTGCAACTAGAGCGTTTTTCTTTGATAACCAAGCGATGTGATATATCGGTTGCTACTACCCTTTTATCTTCCCTTGGCGGGATCTACTGTACAGCGTCGTGAAGATTCATTTTACTGTGCCTGACGGGCCACTCCCACATGGCACATCAAGCTTTCAGATCGCAACTCATCGGAATTCTGCAGGTTGTGTCCGATGAGCCTAAACCTCTCTCTCAATCTCTCTCCATCTCTCTCTCTCTCTCTCTCTCTCTCACACACACACACACACACACCTCCCGCTGTTTCTCTCGTAAAGCCCGCGTATCAGTGAAATATGTTCTCCGCGCTGTGTGTGTAGCTATTCATTATTCTTCATTTCTATTGTGCTGTGTTGGTCTGTTTGTCTTCATACTGTGAGGCCGGGGGTTATCCGAGGTGAGGCTAATTGAGGCCCTTCATCTGCACATACAGGGAGTCACACAGAACACGAATGTAAACACAACCCTCTCCATCTGAAGCTTTTCGAATTTGAATTGGAAGGGCTGATGTTAACCTTATGAGAGAGAGAGAGAGAGAGAGAGAGACTATCAAGCTCACAGCAGCGACTGCAGTGTCAGCGCCGGCCTGAAGGAGATGGCGAAACTGTAAAAGAGTTTGTGTTGACCGAGACGTTATTGCAAATCTCTTTTGTTCCCTTTGTCTATCGTTTTAACCTCTGAATTTAACAACCGACAATTTCAGCAGAATAATATTGACGACTGAAAAAAGAAAATCTTTTAATTGGCTTGAAGGTGGTGGATCATTTACTGATCTTTTATGCAATGAAACGGTAACTGGAATAGTGAATAAAGAATGGTGAAATGATCAACAAGTTCTCATTTCGTAACTAAGTTAGGCCTATGTCAGAATCAAAGGTACAATAAATATTCATATTTTAGCTAACAACCCGGCTTACGAAATAATCAGCTTAAGATTAAATGGGATAAATATATCAAAAATGGAGGATAAAGAGTCCTGATATGCGCCATTTCTGTGTCCTATGTTACTGTTATTTGTATAAAAGACACATTAATTTACAAGCCGCTTTTACGCGATCTGAGCTCATCAAATTATGTAAAAAAGGCACATTTCTTTAACTAATAACACAGTGTACCACGTGACACACAGAAGCTGATCTACCCTCCAGTGCTGCCAATAACGTAAAAGCGGCTTTTCATTTGGTGGCCGTGCGTTGGGGGCAGAGGTAGCTTACAACAAAAGTTTACTTCATGCGGAAGTTTCAAACCGGACCTGCAATCACCACATCCTATCACACAAAAATTAATCTAAAAAAATTAATTTTTTTATTATTTTTTTCTTCTTATAGCAGATCTGGCTGACTGCTGCCTCTTATTGACGTTCCGCCCATCCGCCGGATGAGAGCTCCATATGAATACGAATATGAATGTAAATATGAATATAATGTACACATACATATGGAGCACTGCGGGAATGATAACTGACAGACGAAAACCGGTGTTTTCGGAGAGAAGAACTGTGCCAGTGCCAATACATCCACAAAAATTACCACGTCAAACACCCTCGGTTTACGCACATACCATCAAACACACCTTTAAAATGACGTTAATCAGACAACTTGTTTGGTGTGTCGTGTGTACACACCACACAGAAATTCCACTGTCTGTCAACGTATTCTTTTTCTAATTCGCTAAAAATTGTGTAAAACTTTTGTCCTTTATAATTTCTCGTAATTTTACGCATTTTTATACAATCCGCCCAGTTTTCTTGTATCATTTCTCATCTTTTACTGCGTCGTTCTTTGGTAAAGAGTGAGATCTCACCCTACTTGTCGTTGCCTGATTCTTGACCCTTGAAGATGGGGCCGATAGGTTGTCCCGAAACGTCGGTACGGAATTACCACTAATCGCTGTGTAATAACCCAGAAGGGTACAGTTATCACTTACTTGCAGTTGTAAATATTAACAAAAGTTGTCATTTAGGCATGATGATGGCTTGAAAGATAAGCCGAAACATGTTGCCTAATTAATTTTTATCGTAAAGTTGTATATGACGGTATACTGAATGTATACGTAACTGATACCACAACGGAAATGTGTTATCTTAATGTTATCATCTTTTCATTTCATGTCATAACCGCTAATCGTTTGGGAACGGGTTTGAAATAGCCAGTTTAAGAAAAGAGAGCGTAAAATGGTACACTAAATTAATTTGAAATTGAATGCGTCTTGAGAAGAAGATCATAACCTTTGTGGTTCTGGAAAAGGCCGGTAATTTTATTAAATGATACGTAACTATAGCTAACTGATAATCCCTCTGCTGCATTGAATTGTAAGTACGTGAGAATTCTAGGGAAAAGTGACTAGAAATTATGTAGTAGTAAGCACAGCGATAGGATAGAGGACTACAGAACGCTAACATAATGGAATATATGACTAGGATGAAGAGATAAGAAATATACAAAAAAAAGTTTGATGGATGACGTCTATGAAAGAGTCAAACTGATGGAAGGAAAACACAGGGTGATGTTTCTATGTGTGTTAGATCGATGAACTTTGCCCAAGAACGCCTACAAACACGGTATTTCTTCTTTTACATCCCAGTACCATTACCCTCGGACCAATTTTCAGCTGCCATACCCATTCGGAATATCTGTACGAGGTTAAATTACCGAAAATACAAAGTTAAAAAATCCAGTAAAACTGACGATAAATTGTGCATTCGGTCAACAAATTCTGCCCGGCAGATATAAAAAGTACCCACCAACACTGATCAACTGATCACTGATCAGAACTTTTAAAACAATCCCCTCTCCATCAGCTTTAATTACCTGACATGGAAATCCTTTCATCTGAACTGTACGTAGTCAAATACTCTGTCGCTTTAAACACACTTCGGTTAACGGTAACAGTAACAGGCATTAATTGTCAACGGGCTTAAAACTTCGAAGCTTGGAAAATGAATCAGCTTTTCTTTATATTGTAGGGGATTGCATATTGACTTGCATTGCTGTATTACATCACAGAAATTAAAAAGTGGAAAACCCCCTGAATGCCTATACACATTACCCATAACAACATGTCTTCTTTTTGTTCATAAGTGTGAAACATTCTTGTCTGTTTGGAAGTCACTACTTTGTAACTTTATGTTATTACTGCTTATTTCTTCTTGTTAAAGGTAAAGGTAAAGTGATCCCGTTACATGCCCGCTGTGGTCCAGACGGTGGGTAGAGGTATAGCTCTACTCTTCCATAACCGCGGCACTAGAAGGAGGTGAGTGGTCAGCAGCACGCCCCGGCCGCACTTTACCCCCGGGAAAGACCCGGTACCCATTTTACAGGAGCCTGGGTGGGCCCCAGGGCCGGTCTGGACAGGCGGAAAATCTCATCCCCACTGGGATTCGATCCCGGACCATCCAGCCCGTAGTCAGTCGCTATACCGACTGAGCTACCGGGCCCACAATTTTTTCTTTATTATATCACAGAAACTAAAACCAAAAAAAATTCCATTTCATCCAGCAAGAAACCCGAAATGTCGAAAGTTTCTACGTACATGCGGGTAAAATGTATTTTTTTGTTGGTTTAAATTTCTGTGCTTTTGTTTGTACAAGTTCCCCAATTTATTTTGTTGGAAAGTGTTCAGGCGTCGTAACTTTGAAAATAAAGATATGACACCCAAATATAATATGTAGAAATTTAATTCTTACCTCGCACAGAACAGATTGCGTCTTTAATACCAACCGGTTAGCATTTAATAGGGCAATAATCGGTACACTTACAGCTGATCATACTAAACACGTAAATAAGGTATGTAGGCTGATTCCAGTACACAACCTGCTATTACATTACCTCAATTTCCATTTTAATATTATCCTCCCAGCTACGTATAGGACTTTCAGGAGGTCACTTCAAGTCCCAAAATTTTGGTCAAATTACTCTAGATATCAGTGCCTTCGATTAAGTTCTACTTTGATTTAGATTAAGACAGATTAGTTCTATCGCCTTTAATTTGTAATGCACGCGTTTTATTGCATTGAAAAACCGGAAAATCTCCCAAAATAAAGGGGTGCGCTGCAGCAAACGGAAAGCTGTTTGTAAAAACAGTCTGTTTTTTAAAAAAGAAACCATTTTTATAAATACTTATCAAGGTTCAGCCCCTTTAGGACAAGCTTCGGACAAGCTGCGGTGAACTGTTTGGTCACCCCTAGCCTCCCCTCCTCGCGCTGCGTCTCCAATTCCCCTCACTCATTCCGTACCGTACTATTGTCCTTCAAATACGATATTTAATCTACCACCGCCGCTAGCTCAACCCTTCCCAACGGGACTGCTTTCTTTTCTTTGGACCGCTTTTTCGGCTCCACATTTTTCTCTATTCTTGTTCAAATAAGCGACGCTGATTCTGCCCATGTTGCCCAATTCAAAAACCGAGGAAGACATGAACAAACAAACGAACACAACTGTTTACAGCTAGTGTAATTTTTTTTAGGTATCTGCTATGGGAAATGTTTACTTTCGCAGCTCTCTGGGCTATGACACCGTTTGGTTTCACATGTTCACAAGGATGTCACGCCAGAACATGCTACCATGATGTTCATGGTTGAAGAAACTGGGTCAGAGTAACCGCTGCATTTCATTGGTCAACAGGTTTTCATGTCGTGCGCTGATTGGCAGAAAGATTTATACGTAATATCGTTCATTTGTGACAAGAGCGTCACAACTAAAAAATTTGGCATTTTTGAGTTATTGGTCTAGAAAGGAACGTTTGCAGATGCACTTTTAACAGGTATAGTGTCATAACGCAGTTTGCAAAACTCGCCGCTGGAGAGCAGTTGTGTCGTCGTTGCACTCATAGAAAATTATAGCACTTCAAAACCTTTAAA
>Ga0131853_10017592_pt1 | contig 13016 bp, 9 predicted proteins | sample TergutLab28metaG_FD_92764 | JGI IMG/M metagenome (GOLD analysis project Ga0131853, IMG submission 92764) | Labiotermes labralis P1 segment gut microbial communities from Petit-Saut dam, French Guiana - Lab288 P1 (version 2) (version 2) | ecosystem: Host-associated > Arthropoda: Insects >...
TACACACACCATACAGTCACACTCAACACAGCACACAGTACACACACCATACAGTCACACTCAACACAGCGCACAGTACACACACCATACCTATGACATGCTGCCACACCACCGCATAACGACGTAGTTTTTTTTTTACCGAATTTCGACCTAAACACAACTTCAGCTAGGCTCTAATGAAGGCTCCCTGATGACGGTCGCAGACCGAAACATTTAGGAGCGTGTCAAAGTGATTTTTAATGCAAATTTTAAAACTCTGTCAAGTTTAATAAAGAATGCATTTGTTGGTGTATGAACTTTAGAGGAAGTCTCAAACTTTCATTCTATCCTGTTCTCATTGTTTCTGCAGCCCTCCCTCCTCTGATCTCTGTATTTGTCCTAGATGTAAAAATTAACACATAAGAGCCATCTGTTAAATAATGAAAGTTTCTTTACACATGAAATTATGTACATACGGAGGCTGTCTGACATATAACGTCATGTTAAACACTGAGAGTCTCTTATAGGTGAAAATATGCACAAGCCAAGGCTCTCTAACTAGTAACGCCGTGTGACATTAAGAGTTGTTTACATCTGAATTTATGTGCGTGGAGACAGAATAGCGTTTCACATAACTGTCAGACATCGACACAGAAGGTTCTCTGTGAATGCTTAACGTAAGATTCAGACATGAATAATATTTGTATAAAAGCACACACATTGTTGGTGTGCTTTTATATCTCGTCGTCTTCCACTTTCTCCGCCATAAATCCTAAATGGACTGCCGCGAAAACGAACCCTGGTGTCTGCTATATTATTTAAGAATTACTGTAAAACTCGGCACAAATTTGACTTCGACTGTACTGGTACACTCAGTAACAATCTTATACAATTAATGGTGGATAAAAATGCAAGCCCGCAAACGAACTTTGCATTAAAGGAACTGTTTCCGCTATAAAACCGAAGTGGAACGATTGGGATGGGAAACCGGATGCACATTATAGAGCGAAGTTAATCTACAGTGCATTCGTGAGCGTGAATATTCACCATCCACTGAACGTGATAAAAGATCAACCTACGCGATGCGCGTGTTTTGTTTAATGTGCCGTAGGGCAGTACATAAATTCTTCTGACCTATAGTAATCAACATAATTATCTCTGGGAAAAGTATAGACGCTAAGGTCTCATATACCTCAAGATACAAGTTATTCATTGTTCAAATACCATACAAAACAAGCACTAGTTCATTTTAAGAGACATTTTTATTAAAAATACGAATCGGGTGATACAAATGCCTACTTTGCTTCAGATACTTCCAATTATACAGCAGGAATTACTAAATTTAATAATTATATATGTTACAGTGATTATTCCGTACACGACCTTCAACAGACACGTTCGCACTCCGTTCCATTACTATACTTACGTTTTAACACAAACACATCAGAAGACGCGTCCCAGAGTGTAGCATTTCTTCATATTCGGGATTTCACGGGTTCAAATCTCGGCTGGTGAATCCGCTATCCTGACAAACTTTTTTCGTGTTGTCCTCAGTCTCTCTAGGAATGCTTAGAGAGTACCCGAATTTAAGTCACGCCCTCTACGTAAAATATCTTCTCCAATTCGTTACTAAATAAATTCCAGTTTTTGAGATTTCAGGCTTCCGCCGCGAAGTAGATGATAACTGCGCTCTTCTTCGCTATTACGCAGCATGTGGTTGTAATTTAATAACTGATAGTTTGTCCCGAAACGTCGGAAAGGAATTACCACTGCATGCTGCTTAACAGCCCAGAAGACGAAATTCTCAAATCTAACATTTGATTCTATACAGACTAGGCTAGCGAAAGATGGTTAAATAAAACACAAACGGATAAACAAAATCATATCCAACATTCTTACTATTTATTTCCGAAGAGAAACTTGTCTATATTCGTAGTTCAGTCGTACTTGTCAAATTTAAGGGTTAATGTAGATTAAGTATCAATGTGATTTTCGTCCTTGAAGTACCAGTACTAACTTCACTGTCATCCTTGAGAAGCTAGCATAAGCTCAGCTCCTAAAGGAGTGTCACATTTTAATAGGCAGTGGCGTACCCAGGAATTTTGTTCGAGGGGGGAGGGGTCAACAAATTCAGCTGAGGACAGAGGACAGAGAGAACGGGGATCTGGGTGCGGTAGCCCCCTAGTCTGGGGTTCTGGAGGCAGCTGTAATTTGGTACAAAAAAATTCATTTCATAGTAAAATTTTCTTAATTTTTGGTACTTTAAGACTATTTATGATGACAACCAATTTATTTGTCATTGCTAATGTAAAACAATTGCGAATTTAGGTAGTTTTAGAATGTTACTGCCTTTTTTCCGAACACCTTGTTGTGTTGGCGTACTGAATTCAGCAATTTTTAATAGTTTTCAAATCGGGTTGAGAATTTCGGGGGGGGGGGGTGGTTGAACACCCCCCCCCCTTTGGTACGCCACTGTTAATAGGACAGAACTTACAGTAGCCGGCTATTAACAGCTAACACACTAAGTATATTACTGTAACAACGCATACTTTTAAGAAATTTTGTCCCGCACCACTTCTGGACCCTATACAAATTGACTCCCCCAATGGTATCTCCCCCTTGTCGTCGAGTAGCCGCTGGATGACTTTGAAGCAAACGAGAAGATACTCGAAACTGAATGAGAAAGCATTAGACCGCACTCTCTGGAAAACTCGCTTTGGAAGAGAATATGGACCTGTCTAAAACATATTCCGTGATAATCACACAATTTGGTACTGTTGCCAGCATCACAAAATTTCGCATATATGCTAAGCCGGCAGTATTTGTGGAGGCACAACAAAGAAATTACAAAAGCGCGCTAGCCTTCACGATCCCCTTACAAACTTTCGTTAAAGTCCACTAATTGCTTAAAATAATTAAGTGAGGGGCAACAGCATACGTGCGCACAGGTATGGACACAGATACATACGCATGTGCACACGTACATGATGTTACTATGCGTCTAATGTTTTTTCAGAATAACAACAGGTCACGCGTCAAAGTACGACGTATACAGGGTCAAGTACCGACAATTATTTTCAAGTTATGTCGCAAATTTCACTGTGTTTTTCGTTTAAAAAATACAGTGATATCAGTGTTTTATCTTATAAGAACACTGCACTTGCAGGAAAACACGGAAGTGTCAGCGGCCATGATTAGCATACAACAAAGAATTTACGGTGTATCTTATGTTTATTGGACCGTGCATCATCTTGATAGTTGAATAAAGGGAGATCAGTTTGATGTCACTTGCTTTATTATTTCATTATTTACTGCTCAACATGTTTCGGATGTTAATACATCCATCCTCAGGAGCTTGCGACTTATTTGTTGAGTTCTTTCATGGGTTCCATTGCTCTGGTACGATGTGTGTTGGTGTTACGTTGTGGTTTGGCTGGGGTGGTGTGGTATCCGTATGCAGGCTTCAGCCTGCATACGGATACCACACCACCCCAGCCAAACCACAACGTAATACCAACACACATCGTACCAGAGCAATACAACCCATGAAATAAGTTAGCAAATAAGTCGCGAGCTCCTGAGGATGGATGTATTAACATCCGAAACATGTTGAGCATTAAATAATGAAATAATAAAGCAAGTGACATCAAATTGGTCTTTCTTTATTCAACATTTACGGTGTATTTGCAATCCTGTTAGGCCTTACCGTGTTCGTGACTCTTACTCTTTAATCGCTTCATAACTGGAATACTGGAGAATCCGAACCAAAGAACGGAATCAATGTAACAAAGCAAGGCAAGAAACCCGTAGAAATTTCAGAGAAATTGGTGGAGGAGGGGATATATAAAAGACAAAGCTAAAAATAAGAAGAGATTAAATTCGGTAATATCACCAGTCAGTTCACAATAACCTGTCTTCCTGCTGATTATTTCAAAACTAAGGATGGAGAGATTAAAATGTTGCCTGCCTTTTCCATGTAGCATGTAAAACCTGGGCTTTCACATTAGGGGGAAGACATCGATTGAGGATGTTTGAGTGCTCAGGAAAACATTTAAATGTAACAGGTATAAGCCATGGGAGGCTAGACAACAATGCATAATGAAGAGCTTCACAAAGTTAGCTCCTCGAAGCATATACACTATCAGTACTAACAAATATAGGAGAATCAGATGAGTTGGAGATAGATATGCAAGGGGAAAAAAGGGAATTCACACAAATATTTGGTTTAGATATAGGGAGAAATGAGACAACTTATACGATGTGGAAGATGGGACGATACCATAAAATTGGGTGTTAAATGAATGGGGAAAGTGGAGGTCAACTGCGTTCATGTGACTGGGGTTGGTTTCCTTTTGACAGCCCTGTCATTAGGGACTAGGTGAGGCATGATTAGGTTTTATTTCAATTTTAAAAGATTGCTCTTGCCCTTATCTTGCCTGAGCTTACGGAAACTTCACTTGGACTTGAACTGATTTTGTCATGTTTTCTGCATACGTTTGGTTTGATTATACTATAAACGGACTGGATTTGACTCCAGTACACAGTTACCTATTTTTTTCTGTGTATTTAATAATTGACACAAAAAATGTTTAGGGCATTAATACTACGTGTACGTTAAAAAGTCTCTTTTACTTACATTTATGCTGTCAGTAAGTTCCGTGACACTTGTGTATTAGCACACAAGTATACTGCTCTTGACCCACAAGCTTAGAGTATATAAAACAGGCTGTCTTATGACATCATCACTAGTGGTTCATAAGCCACTGTTCTCAGACACTGATGTTTTAACAGTTCCACTGTCCTCAACAGTATTCAAAGCAATGGCACAGCATCATAAGTACATCTTTGTGTACAAAAAATGACTATAATCACGTAAAAGACTATTACAAGCACATGTACAATAAGACTACTACCTCCTTTACCCCCCAAATGTGAATTTCCTTTATGATTTCTTGCTATCCACTTCAGTATACCCGTACGGCGTGCTAGGCCTACTATGCCGTTTCTTCGTTGCAGACGGTGTATTATGTCACGTACTCCGCTACCTGTCACTGGGAAATCACACGGGTACAGTATAAAACAGAACCGAACATTTCTCGAAAGCATACTGCAAGGAACTAGTTCACAGTGTCACTATTTACAACCGCACTGCAAATACAAACCGCCTTCTTACAGGAAAGAATAACTTATCAAGACGCCATGATGTCGAACACGGAACAGTAACGCCGTCTGTCGACTGCACCGTTGACTTGTTATCGATGACGTAATGAATCGCATTACAGCGATTAATAACGGCCGATGCCCGTAGCGAAAGCAACTAATGAAATGCGAGCGGCATGTCATGGGTGGTTTACAAACGTAAATTAATGGGTTCATTTAAATGACATGGATACTTCTCAGTGATTCATAATACTTATGACGGAGTACGTTGATGTATTCGGGATGCTTTCCTTTCGAATCTCATCGGGGGAAGTGACTAGTAGTATTTCTCAATCCCCCATAGAAAATCTAAGACTGTACTTTCATTACGCCACGGCCGATTGCATTGAAATCTTTTTTAATTTATCACGCACCAATCATTCTACCATTAGACGCCATATACTCTCGCATATTAGCTGTATGAAAATATACACCATGAGTTAAAGAAAAAATAGAAGACCGAAAGAAAGAAAGAAGAAAAGAAGTAAATAAATAAATAAAGCACTGGCATAAGAATCTGTTTCAATAGAGCAAGAGTTAAAATGTGTGATACGGAATGGCTAAAAATGAGCGGACGATAAGGATGGCCTCTCACATTCTGTTGAGAATATTTATACATACATAAACATTTTCTTTTACTGTACAGCAGTCTACAAATAGTTTCTTTTCCACGTACGTGGAAATTCATAATTTTTTTCGTTAGTGTTGGGGCGATCACAAGACAAATGGAAACAAAGACCTGATTTAGTACAAAACAAATTTTCAGTATCCAAGTTTCTCGTTTGTGGTCACCGGCGTGCACTGTATGAGGTCTGAGTCTTCAAGCACATACAAAAATCGCTCGCCCATCAGAAAGAAGGACACATTTTGAATGATGTGGTGAAATTCACAGACTTGGTTAAATCTAGTAAACCGTATTTAAGTTGTAATGGGCTTCGTTCACAATGAATCGGGACAGCCTGTTGAAAACTTCATAGTTTGAAGCGTGAGAAAAATACGGGATGGTTCAGCCGCACCATTCCCCTAACTCTTAGAGTTCTTAACTGTTCTAGTAATAACAAGAGCGAACGTGTTTGTCACAATGTCATACAACAAAATTCTGTGCATTTCTTTGTAAAATCACCTGTCACAAGATCAGTGGCAAGCTTCGCGTTAACTTTCTTCCATTAAAGTACTGCAGACCCTAAAATTAAAATACAATAGTACTAATAATTCCTTTACAGTAATAATTACTTAAATAGTAACTTGTAAGTTTTATCCATCATCCTTGAGAACATAAGACTATGACTGGCAACAATTAGTTTCCGCTCATGCAATGTTTCGAAGTTTTCAAATAGCCAATGTACAATAAACGGTGAACACAATGCAAAAATTATCTGCTACAAGTTCTACCACAAGTTGCATTAGGCCTAAAACGCAACTGGAATGTCATTATTTAAGTAACACACCAACAAATCCACATATAGGGTATAGTCTTTAATAATCTAAAATTTACATGAAAATTTACATTAAAACACTTAAAACGCTACTACATGTTTCGATCATACGATCATCCTCAGGGATCATACTTTGTTCCTTGCTAAAGTTACAGTTTAAAACACTCAGTCATTTACTTCGTCATATTAATTTGGTGCTGTGGCAGCGTGTGGCACGACATGCTGCCACAGCACCAAATTAATATAACAAAGTAAATCACTGAGTTTTAAGTGTTTTAATGTAAATTTTAGATTATTACAGACTATATATGTGCATTTATTGGTTCGTTACTTAAATAAACTACAAAATGCATGGTGCAATGATAAAGGTCATTATTTAACTTTAATGGGATATGACGCAGTATAAATTGGTAGAAAGCTATCGACGTTTCGAAACACTGCTGACAGAATCTCAAATCCCACAACCGGAAAGTGTCTGAAACTACAGTGTTGCAATGTGAACGGAATTGTGATGCCATACTTCTTAATCTTCTTGTAGTCCCATATTTCGGGGTTCAGATGGGAAAATAGTCTGATTGGAGTAAAGGAGGAAACAGAAGATACATATAATGCTGAAAGTAAAAAAAAAAAGTTTGTTTAATGAAGAGAGGGAAAAGGAATAACATATTTTGGGGACGTGTATACACAGCAGGAGACTGTGCTGTCTTATTATTTGGTACCGTTGTTTCAAATACATTTCCCCTACACATAAATTATGAACTGTCGACTTACTTTTGAAAGAAGACAAATCCTTCCTTTTCTAGTAACGTTCATTACTACAAACACTGTCGCTCATACTCGTAACGCCTGAGTGGTAAGAATACAGACCCACTTTACGTTGCCTTGTTACTTCCTGTATTCAACACTTGTCAGCCCCGCGTGATTGTATCAGTCTCCCCCATTAATGTTTTAAATATAAACTAATAAAAAACCTCTTTAAATTTCAACGGAAGATAACTGAAGAATCAAAAAATCAACAAGATGCCACTTGATATTTTATTGTACTTCTTATAGACTCAACACGTTTCAAGCTTTACTATGCCCATCATCAGGAGCTCGCGACTATGATGTTGTTTACTACACTGGTCGTGTCGTTCTTGGATTGTTGTATGTTCGAGGTGAGGTGCAGTTAGGCTCAAGCACAAGTTGTGCTTGAGCTTGCAACCCGGACACTACTCCAGCCTAACTGCACCTCACCTCGAACATACAAAAATCCAAGAACGACACGACCAGTGTGGTAAACAACATCAGAGTCGCGAGCTCCTGATGATGGGCATAGTAAAGTTTGAAACATGTTGAGCCTATAAGAAGTACAATAAAATATCAAGTGGCATCTTGTTGGTTTTTTATTCTTCAGTCATCAGAATGATGCACGGTCCAATAAACATTAGATTCAATGGAATATGTTTGACAATTATCACTGCCAACTCTAATGTACACAGGTAACCGCTCCATTGAACGCTCTTATATATAGGATGTACCTAATGCCTTTGGAAAAACTTCACAACTTCCTCACATCCAAACAAATCAAACTGTCGTATAAACATATGCCCGGTAGAGCATGGTTTCTGAGTTTAAATGAACAAGCACATTACACAACTAATATCTTAACTATGTAATATTTTACTTAGAGGGGTGCTGATAAGTCCTTAGCCCGACCCTGGAAGGAAACAAGTTACAGCGACCAAAACTTACAACACTAAACCCACTATACCAATACTCATGGCGTACAAACAACAGGAATATATTCCTCTGTTTGTCTTGGTATAGTGTTGTAAGTCTTGGTCGCTGTAGCTTGTTTCTTTCCAGGGTCGGGCTAAGGACTTATCAGAACCTCTGTACAGCTGACATAACACTTTTACAGTACACGTTACCAGTTAATAACTGTTGGGTTTTTACTGTTTATCACGTCACAATTCACAAGAAATGTTTGCAAAATGTCGTCTAAGTGAGTGTTTTGTATGTATGTCGGTTACAAAACGTTGTTCTACGTTGTCCGACACCTAGACTCCACTGCATCCTATCTTCCCACTGGCCTTCATTTAGGTTTCTTTCGTCCATGGCCTTCCTTATACCTTCCGTCCAGTTTTTCTTCGGTCTTCCTCGTGCTCTCTTTTGTTTCGGCATCCGCTTCAATACTATTTTGGGTAATCTTCCTTCTGCCATTCTTTGGACATGGCTGTACCATGTAAGTTGGTTCTGTTCAATTTCTTTTATAATTGTTTCCTCTAATTCAATTTGTTGTCTTATAGTAACATTTCTAATTTTTTCTTTTCTTGATATTCTAGAGGATCTCCTCAGGGCATCCATCTCTGTTGCTTCGACCCGTCTTTTATTATTTTCTGTGAGTCTCCATGTTTCGGCACCATACAATAAACCGCTTTTAATCAATGCTTTATAAATGTTCAATTTTCTCTCCTTTCTGAAGTGAGGGTTTTAAAGGCATAAAAATGCATTGGTGGAGTGTTTCTTTAATTTCAGTTGGAGTTACTATACTAGGGGTTTTAAGGATCTCCACAACTGTTTGCGGAGATACACTAATACGAATATATTTACCTGTTTTGGCGCGCGGTGAACTCATTCCTGAGGTTTGTCCAAACATTTCAGATACACCCTATGTTACAAAATTTGGGGGAAACCATAACATCACACTTCGCTAAACGCGCAAGACTGCAACATTTAAATTTTTTGAAAGACAACTTGAAACAATAATCCGTGCCACTACCAACAGGCAACATTCTGTTGACAAGGATCGAGGCTCAGTACATCCAGAAATATAGGTGGTCATTGCCTGTCTCAACGACAAATTGCTTCCGGCCATTATGGCGAGCTGGCGTCTGCATCCGGAAACGCAATAATGATTTGCTGCAGAGGTACACAATAACTACAAAATTCTCTTATATTCCTCCGTTTTGACGAGAACATACTTCAAGAGTCACTTTAATTATTAACCAACAAATGCACTATATAAAATTTCACATTAAAACACTTAAAATCGCTCCGACATGTTTCGATCCTAAGATCATCCTCATGGAGCTACGTTGTTCCTTGCTATTGTCATTTTAAAAACATTCACAAAATAATTCCATTATATTAACAGGGTGTTGTGGCAGCATATCGTGTTGTGTAAGAGTACGTTGTTAGGAATGTGTCTGGCTATGGTGTGCACACCATAGCTACGCGAACGCGCCTCAATGTTACGTTACACGTACATTGCCTTCCTTACTTACTCCATGGTGCAGAGCCTTTCTTGAGCAGCTAACTGGTTTGCAGCTAGTCAAGAAATTCCCCGCATTTCACGGAACCCGAGAGTGCATTACCGCACTCACAAGCGTCCGCCACCTGTCTCTATTTTGGGCCAGCCCAATCCAGTCCATATACCCACATCCCACGTCCTGGAGATCCATCCTAATATTATCCACCCATCTACGCCTAGGTCTCCCCAGTTGTTTCTTTCCCTCCCGTTTCCCCACCAAGACCCTATACACCCCCCTCTCCTCACCCATACGCGCCAAGTACATTGCCTATCTTGGTTAATATTAGCCATATACGTATTCATGCAAAAACATTTTCTATTTTATTCCAGCAAAATGAGCAATAACAGTACTTTAGGCTATAGGAAAATAAAAATTATATAGTGCTACTATCGTGCAATTAGTTCGAATAAAACATTAACTAATGTTTTAAGATAGTATAGAATGATACATTTATTACATCAGTGACATTTTAAAGGTCTATATAAGGCCAACGCAAGTAACACCAGTGTACACCCGTACACTGGATTAGTTGTGATAGTACAGTCATGTAACAAAGTTTGACAACAACGTCTTTATATAAAATATAATCGCCATATATTTTAGTGTTAACCGGGACATAAGGAAACGATATTCTGAATAAAAAAGAAGGTTGCATATTTCGATTTTCTTTTCTGAGTTAATAATGCAATACATACCGCGTAACAGTGGGCAGAAGGCATTTCCAAGTTCATGGTTCACATCAGTGGCAATGTGACAGCACAGAACAGCGGTACATAATGCGAAACCTCACTGATAGCAAAAACATTCTCGCGCCAGGTGGTATTGCATTGTTAAATGGAGTTTAGAAACAGTTTTGCCAGACTTTATAACATGATCCAATACAACTTTTTTTGAGTTCAATATATTGATTACGAAATGAAAAATAAAATTAATGGACCAGCTGCAATGCTCATTCGTTGCTTAGTTTATATACGAGGTGTACTGTATTTTACGTTACCTTTCATGTTACAAGTTTGTTTTTGCTCCAAATGGCAATTATCTCACAAATTTTTATTTATTTCAGGCTCACAAGAATGTTTAGGATGTAAAAATCAAGGAGGATGAGCTAGGCAGGGTATGTAGCACGCATACAACAGATCATAGACGTGTATAGGATCATGGTCTTACCTGATAATGTGATTTATCAGTCGCGTACCTACTCATTAAATGCTCTGTTCTTGACAGGATTATTCATAACAGATCTCCTATGCAAATTATTGTCAACCGGAGTGCGACAGGACACACATCCACACGCATTGTTATCTCTTTAGTATTCAGTTTAACATTTTTCTCCAATCTGGGCCCACGGTTCCGAAGTGATCTATTTCGTTCAAGTGTTCTGACTTAAATGTGTAAATTTAAATTTACCATCAACCGCTAGTTTAGTTTGCAAGTACTGCACAAATCTTAGTTCTTACGCTCCTCCAAGTTTCGGCCACCTATTGTAATCATCATCATGGAAGTATAGTATTTTAAAGAGACAAACAGCATCGTACACGTACATATATCAGTATTGTAAAACACTCAATTGATGCAGAGTATTACTAAAAATTAATTCAGATTAAAATACAAGTGGCTACAATAGGTGGCCGAAACGTGTAGGAGCACAAAAACTAAACTTTGTGCAGTAACTGGAAATAAAGTTAGTTTGTAGAAAAGAAGTGTATGGGATGTGTGCAACATTAAGTATCACTCATACACTTGTATGGTATTCTACGAACATTTGCTTAAATGACACTAAACAAGAAGAAGAAGAAGAAGAAAAAGATTAATAAGAAGAAGGAAGACGAGGATGTGGAGGAGAAGTAGAAGATGAAGATTAAGGAGGAGGGGGAGGAGGAGGAGAAGGAGAAGGAGGAGGAGGAGGAGGAGGAGGAGGAGAAGAAGAAGACGACGAAGAAGACACACTTTCTACGTTGTGTTAACGTTTTCCTTTTCCGCCTCGCTCTGACAAGTTTTTCATTTCATGTTCTCACAACGCAAATATATTTTATGAAAGATATTGTCTTTTATTTCAGATCCTGTTGTGGACAAGTTTTATTCTCATTTATTTTCGTCTAGCAAACGTGAGTCAAATATAATAGCCTACAGCTTGAAAATAGCTCTTTCTACTTGACCAACTGAGGAGGTAGTACCCACCTCTTCATGTAAAGACGGAAAGAGATTAATTTTCAGAAATGTCGTGTCTTTTTGGAATAATAGACGAGTGGCACAGTACAGAAAACCAAGTAATCCTAAATCAGTCTTCCTTGTAAAACTGCATGTAGCAGCTTAGACTAAGTTGAAGTGTGAGATATACTGGTGTCTCTAGGGTGATAATTCTTAGACACAGAAAGCCTGCAGGGAGCCACCAGCAGAGTCACTGCAAGATGTAACATGGGATCTCAGCCTGACAGACAGGCAACTCAACATGTTGGTGGTTGGTAGACAGGCGGCCTCCTGAGAGACAAGAAATGGTGCCTCGAGACAGGGTCACACGCCGTGTCACATTCAATACTCGAGAGATGAGTGAAAGAGAAACGGGATATTTCGTAAAATGAAGGCTTACAGCAAGCAAACTGCGTCACATCGCTGAAAAACTGCTGACATTTGGCTGCAAGAAACTTGGAGAGGGTTTTTACATTGACGCACGCTATCTAATTTGAACTATTTTTATGTGATATGTGACGGAATAAAATTAACACTTCTAATTAATATTCATCATATTGTATATAAAATTGTGTGTGTAAAGGAAAGTAGCTTTTAAACGGCCAAGTACGACAAAAAACAATCTTAGAAATTCAGGTCATAAGAAAAGTGTTGGAAACGAAGCAGTCGGTGCAGGCCTTTACTAGTACCTACATGGGGAAATGATACAAAATTAGAAATGTTCTTCTCATGCAAAATAATAATTGAACACGAAAAAACGAGACGAGGTGGAAAGTAAGGAAAGAAGGTTATAAAACGTTGCACCGAAATGTATGTTGACATTTATCATTCCATGCTATATCTTTAAGATAAATTTCTTATTATACTACCAACAATTGCATATACAATTGCAAGTACAATGTATATATATATATATATA
>Ga0131853_10017593_pt1 | contig 13015 bp, 14 predicted proteins | sample TergutLab28metaG_FD_92764 | JGI IMG/M metagenome (GOLD analysis project Ga0131853, IMG submission 92764) | Labiotermes labralis P1 segment gut microbial communities from Petit-Saut dam, French Guiana - Lab288 P1 (version 2) (version 2) | ecosystem: Host-associated > Arthropoda: Insects >...
GGGTGACGAGGGGGTGAATACTAAAAAAAAAGAAAAAAAAAAAGGGGGGGTGGGAGGGGAGGAAAAAAACAAAAGGGGGGGGGGGGGGGGGGTTGTTAGGCGCAGTGACCATAGATGATACAAAACTGGTAGAGGAAACAGGGTAGGATAGATTGTTATTAGACCGGAAAGTCTTGGGAAGAAAATTGAAGACCCTAATGCCCGAAACTGGGTTGTCGTATCATAACAGTAGTAGTAGTAGTGGTGGTGGTGGTGGTGGTGGTGGTAATGTTAGTATTCGTAGCGCGTGTGAGGGATAGGAGAGGCGTATATAGTGTTTTGGTGGGGAAAGAGACCACTTGGGAGACCCAGGCAGAGATGGGAGGATAATATTAAGATGGATCTTCAGGAAGTGAGACGTGGGGGTATGGACTGGATCGAGCTGACTCAGGATAAGGACTGGTGGCGGGCACTTGTGAATGTGGTAATGAACTCTGGGGTTCCATAAAATGCGGGAAATTTCTTGACTAGCTGAAAATCCGTTACTTACTTACTCACTCCATGGTGCAGAGTCCTTCTTGAGAAGCTAACTGGTATGCAGCTAGTCAAGAAATTACCCGCATTTCACGGAACCCGAATGTTCATTACCGCACTCACAAGCGTCCGCCACCTGTCTCTATCCAGGGCCAGGCCAATCCAGTCCATATACCCATATCCCACCTCCTGGAGATCCATCCTAATATTATCCACCCATCTAGGCCTAGGTCTCTCCAGTTAGTAGTAGTAGTAGTAGTAGTAGTAGTGGTTGTGATGGAGGTAGCATTAGTTGTAGTAAAAGCTACATGGTGAGAGATCCTATGCTTAAACTTCACTTACCCACTCCAACGTCGCATGCTACGCCGCGCTGAGATCGCCATTTCCGTTCTCTAGCTTGCAGTGATTAAACCCTAACCGTATGGCCGAACAGAAACGGTCCCATGGATAGACCCTGTCCGTATCTCCCTCGAACAGTTACACTTCAGCCTCAAGCGAACCTCCACATACTGTCGCACCAGTTGTGCAGCCACTCTGTTCACACAAACACACACACACACACACACACACACACCACCACCAACACCACCACCACACACCACACACACACACACACACACAAGTTGGTGGTAATGAGTATCTTTATCCAGCATCATTTGGGTGCGCTTAATATCTGCCAGAAGAGCCCCCCGTCTGTTACCTCTAGCCTTCATGGCGTGCAAAAGGACAACTTTAATCAATTTTAATTTATCCCTCGGATTCAAATCAGCATCATTGCCGTACGTTCTTATAGGCGTACATTTATTATGATTATTTTGCCCTACATAATAATTAAATATGATTTTTATCTCGGTAAATTAGATGGGGGATATTAGTGTATATTACACAAGCTCCATGTAGCATTGGGGTGCAACTACACGGCTCGCACAAGTTGTCTTAAGAAAAAGTATTCCGTTAGTTTACGTACAGACGAAGCTGAGCGTGAAAGCTGACCTTTGAAGATGGGATCGATAGGTTATCCCGAAACGTCGGTGAGAAATAACAACCACGCGCTGCGTAATAACCCAGAAGAGCGCAGTTCTCTTCTCATATACTAGTAGTTTACATGCAGACGAAGCTGACGGTGCTTTTGGGGAGGTTTTGCAAACAACGGAGAATCACAACTAACTGAAATAACCTACCGTAGTTGGATCAACAGAAATAAGTAACCCTCAAATAAGGCAAAAAGTGTTTTTTTATTAAAGCTTTAGTGGGTTCCCCAACAAGCAACAGGTCCTCGTGTCGCTGACATAAGTCGCTAGCTGCGTTCTCTCATGCGCTGATCAGTGTTGCTACCGTACGTCTTACTTGATAAATGAAGTCATGGCTATTGCCCAAGTTCGCTTCTAATGTGCGGCTCCCGAAGCCCGTCTAGCTGGCCACCCCTGTAATATATGATCTTGGATCCGAGCCTGAGGACTTCACAACTGAGGCCGGAAGTTCTGCACAGCTTCAAGATGGTTTTGACATGTGAACGTTACCATTGTGAGCAATAAAAGGCAAGCAGACAGGAGATAGAGCTCTCCTTCCGTCCCATCTTCCTTTTATAAATGTTTTAATCTGCCAGTTGACGCAAATAGCAGGCGGCACCAGTCTTGGAGATGTTATTATTTTCCTGTACGCAGTATGGAATGAGCATCCGCTTAAAGGAGACAGAGCTGTCATATCGCACATATGAATAATCAAAGTACGTTTCGTAACTGCTTTAACCGCCCCTCCCGCGCTTAGTGTCGAGGATATATATCAGTTAAGAAGTGAAAGTTCTGTTGTAGTGTCAACTTAACGGCAGTGTCTCTATATAGGTCAGTATAGAATAGCAGAGAGAATGATCTAAATTTCTGTATTACCTAACGTGTAATGTACCAAACCAACCAAGAATGTGCAGTTCATAAGAAATATAAATGGAAAACCAACAAAGAAAACGAAAGCCTAGCACTGAAAAGATCCCATGTCGATGTGCATTCAAAATTTCTATTCCTGTAAGATATTTTGATTCTTTCTTGATCTTCCGGACGGCATCTTCCAAGAGGTTTTATCTTAAAAAAAAAAGATGTGTACACATGTTCTCTTTCTCCCAACCTTGATGTATGTTAGTCAAGTCATTGCTGCGTCCGTGATATAACGGTTCTCTAGAAATAATCAGATGTCCGGTTAATTTGTACCTCTTTATGCGCTTTCGCACAGTCGTGAAGAGCTCCTGTTTGCTTCGTCGTTTCCGTCCTTCTGCATCCATCAGCGCGGTCCCCCTTGAAGAAGTAGCATAAAATAGAAAATTGGAGACTTCTGTGAAAATTTGTCGAAAAAATCCAAATTTGTTTAATATCGGACAAAAATGTCGGGCACTTTACGTAAAGACCTAACTACATTTGATTATTGCCGGCGGCATAAATTTGCCATAAAACATTATTGTACAACTCTCAGAGATTTTATATTGTTTACACTGATGTGTAGGTCAACAGTACATATAGAACGCATTGTTACTTGTACATTGCAACAGTGCTCACGCTAACAAGCCACAATGTTACGTTACAAGCACATTGCCTAGTTCTCTTTTGACTTCCGAAAGTTTCTTCCTTGTTTGTGCCCTGCTGAGTTATATCGTTCTAAATAGTAGAAAATCGATTTTGTGCACGTGTAAAACGAAGGTAAATATTTATAGATTCCGTTAATTAATCGATTAATTAATACTATCAAATTCTATTAATTGTTGAAAGGTCTTATTCTTACAATAAAACCAACGAGATGCACTAATTTCTCAAATTTATTTTTGGAATAGAAATCTACATGTTTCGGACAGGTTTTCTGTCCATCATCAGGAGTCTGGTGCTGTACACACAGCAACAGGTATATGTCATACAATACTAGAATCCTGATGATGGACAGAAAACCTGTCCGAAACATGTAGAGTTCTATTCCAAAAGTAAATTTGAGAAATTATTGCATCTCATTGGTTTTATTACAAGAATATATCACGATGCACGGTCCTCTGAATGTCAAATTTGTTAACCTGCTGTTCATATCGTAAACGGAAAACACGAAATTCAGTCCCATTATTGTAGTTCTGGATTCTTGTTAATTACGTGTTGGATGGGTGACACTGTCGCCTCTCGCAGAACGACTCAGAAGAACACCAAGTCACGCAAGCATCTGTACACCGATGCACCGATGCACCGATCGCAGTACGCTATTAACGTGTCCAAGTGTTCCGAGACCTTGCGACCAACACGCACGTCGAACGTCTACAGCTAGCAAATATTCAAGCCTGAATGTACTGTGCCGTGAATATGTGGGTCGTTTATCCTTCAGTTCACATGAAACGATTTACCACTGTTCGATACAGACAGGACATTATTTTCCGTTATGACACATAATGGTGTATTTAATGTCATTTCGACAATTTTTGTTAATATGGTTGAAACGGAAGATTGACAATGCATGTTCACAGTTCTTACCGTACTGTCATTAACATAACAGCAATGGAACGGTATCGTACTCTTGTTCCGCCCTGTATATGCACTTATTAGACATTTTTCATTGGTTCCCATGCAGAAAAAGTTGATTTTCTGGCGTATATAGTTTTATTATTAAGAATAAATGTCTATTTCTTTATGAGTGCATAGTTCCATATTGAAACTGACTTCATGGAGCAACAGGATCTTATGTGCCAAGCTGATAGTCTCTCAGGTGTTCAAATAATTCCCCGGTTAGAAGATTTATTACCTGGACTCCACCTGTTTATTGTACTGGACTGCCTGGGGTTCGAATTCCAATTGGGGAAAGAGATTTTTCTCTTCTTACAAAACGTCCAGACCAGCTCTGGTGCCCAGCTAGTTCCCTATTCAGGGGCTAATGGGGTTTCTTTCCCGGGGGAGTGGGGGGGGGGGGCAAAGCGGAAGGAACGCGAATTTAACCGTTCTCTTCCACATAGTGCCAAGGTTACGAATGAGTGGCTCTAAACCCCTGCTTCCCCAAATGCTTTCATGGCGTGGACGGGAAAAAGTATACTTTTACCATCCATATGTTTCTCATTTCTACACTTATTTAGTCTGTTCCAATTAATAATAAACGTCTGGGGCTATGAATCTTTTAGACGGCGTGTGCGCCTCCTCGGATACAGAACAGGCTCGCCCCAAATTTGTGATTTGTGTCCGCAAAGATACAACACGAACACGGGGCTGACATACGAGTATGACTTGCCTCGAATGGGGTCCGAACCCACGCTCCGACTATTCGAGCGGTCGGAGATACCACATACACGTTGTAGTCCACGACGGTAATTTTATCTGCTATTTATTAAGCTGTGATTCATTGAACGATGCTGCCAGCAGCTCAGATTGTGTCGTGTGGAATTGTACTGTATTGATTAATGGAGGATAAATTGGCAGGGATATCGAAGGACCGGTTATGGTGTTGTACAGTACGAGGTACTGCCCTGATATTTGTACGGAGAGACTGAGGAGAGCCACGCAATCACGCAGTTACGTGTAAGGCAGGATTGTTTGTCTCTTACGCGAGCCACGTAACCGTGACCTCTAGAGCCTTCAGACCAGGTCAACTCTACAGCTGTCAGAACCTCAAATCACATGTCCGTTTTTTCTTCATGTTTACTAACAGTAACGTTCCATATTGTGCTTCCCTGCCGATCCCCATGTATGGTCATGACAGCTACGTTTCTGCTCCAGTTCTCGTTACGGCCGTCATCGGAGGACCACTTGCACTAATGAATGCGGATGGAATAGCAGGCTTCTTCGCGTGTCGTCATGTTTCCATTTCAAGTAAGACCAAGCATGGAACAGACCCGCTGTGAAATGAAGAAAGCTGCCTTCACCTTCGTATGGGCGAGAGTACAAACGCAACTGAATGCTGTGATGTGAAGCGGTGCAGTGTTGTCGACAGGTGCCCATGCTAGAGGAACCTGATTTCTCAATCTTCAGGGGTTTTGTAAAGGTACAGGAAGCAGGTTTTTCCCAAAAGTTTGTGCCCGCGAGCTAGAATGATATCATGTCTCAAAGACCGCATTCTTAATATTCACCATCTCGAGAGCTCTCAATCGCGTTTATTCCTGTTTCTCTTCTCTATAGCAGGACCAACATTTCTGGACCCAGGGCGAAAATAAATTTGGGGACCCAACCTAAGCGTAGCCCGGAAATGACGGTGAGAACAATGCGAGAAGCTATACAAAATGTGTTTCAGACAAAATCTAAAATACAACCTACTTTTGCGCATTTTCGATCCCCCAACCCCCAGGTCTTCACGAACCGCGCGGGTCCGCGTGCAGCCACAGTTGGCGACTGCCTTTAACCGGCAGTCCCGTTTAGCGCGGTAATGCAACCATCCAGAATTCAAGCTCGCAGTGATTCCCGGGGTGTGGCGTTAACCACCAACCCCAATCTAACGCCAAGGCTAAAGGAAGAGTAGAGCTATACCTCTACTTCCACTTTTAGCCTTTATGACCTCTTAATAGGGTGAACCTTTACCTTTACTAATGTACGTAATCTGAAATGAGCTTGAGTATTTGTGTAATGTGCACATGGCGTAAAGAGAATTCTGTGTCCATTTGTGTCCGACATTGATGATAGTTGTTTGCTTTCGCTTCAAAGGTTGACGTTTCTTTCTGGAGTGCGTATCTTCCGCATGCACAAGGGACCTTGGTCTTTATGCGTAGTAAGAGAGCATCTCTCTGAAGGGTAGGCCCATGTGGGTCGGGGCCAGTCCACGGCAGGGAGAAGAAAATCTTTACGGCTTAAAGGTACATTGTAGAATATTTATCTCACTGTTAGGCTGTGATATGGTAGTGTTACAAACGTTTCAGAGAACTTCTTACACCTGTCTTCAGGGTTAAAATGAAGTTGAGGGTACCAGATTGATATCCACTTACCACATTGACTCCATGGAGCGGAGTCCTGCCTTAGAAGCTAATAGCTCCACAATTTAGTCAATAAATTCCCGGCATTTTACGGAAACCGAAAGTTCATGATCGTGTTCACGAGAGCCCGACACTTGTCTCTATCCAAGCACGGCCCCATTGTATTTTTTGAAGATCCACTTTAATATTATTCTGCCATCTGTGCCTAGGTCTTCCAAGTGGTCAGTTACCTTCAAGTTTGCCCACCAAACGCCCGTATGCACCTCTCCTATTCCTAGGCGTGCCACATGGCCCGCCCATCTTATTCTTCTTGCCTGGATCACCCGAAAAATATTTGGTGAGGAGTACAGATCATGAAGCTCCTCGTTATTAAACTAAGTAATTAAGTTACTTACGTACTTACCTACTCTATGTAGTTGAGTCCTTTCTGAATAGCTGCTAGGCACATAGCTGTTCAAGAAATTCTGTGAATTTTGAGGAAATAAAAGTTTTTATTCACGTGTTTGTAACAGCCGGACGTATCAGTCTGCACGGTGTTACAACTCACAAGATGGCGATGCAAGCCGTATTTAATCTGTACTTCACTCTTCACATACGAGATGAAAGTTGGGAGACTCGTTTGAGTTGAGGTAAAGCAAAATGTATTTAGAGTTATGGCCGCCAGGTACAGTACGTATTAGCTCAGACACAATTCAGGGTAACAGAAGGGATGGATTTGTGTTTTTGACATCACACGTCGAATTGCCCAGACACCGGTCGGTCCGGGGGCTGTTTATCTGGACGGCAGGACGGCCGCGCAGTAAAACTTCCCATTCCAACGGAGTAGAGCCAAGAATACATTGAAATCTACATCCCAAAGTCCAATACACTTTCAATGTTTGGTGATGCTTTGCCACTGGGAGAAATCACAAATTTCGCTTTGTAGTCCTTAAAAATATAAAAAATATATAGTACATTTTACCGTCGTTTTATATTGATGTAAGTGAGAAGAGGCTACTTGGGCCTAAGTAGGAAGAAGTCATGGGATGAAGAAGCAGATTACAAGCTGAGAAGATTTATAATTTGGACGCGTTAGTAAGTTTTATTAAAGCGTATAGTCAGTGCAGTTAGTGGACTGGGGGCTGGACACATGAGGAATCGCGGTTCGACTCCCTGTAAGGAAAGATATTGTCGTCTTCCAGAAAACGTCCACACTCTCGGTTTCCAGCCAGTTTCCTGGTCAGTGGGTACGGTGGCTTCTTTCTCCGGGGGTGAAGGGACAGAGTCGTGTGTTTGACCGCTCACCTCCGTTTGACTGGTCACGAGAATAAGAGTGAGTTTTCACGGCGAACACATCAACTTTATGTCACATAATAAGAAAGCTCGAACCAAGGAGGGTGGTGTAGCAGACACGTGTGGCTTGATTAAGAAAAAGAGAAATACGTACACAGTTTTAGTCGGAACAGTGAAGGAAAGAGACTGGTTGAGAAACTTAAAGCGTAGATGGGTGGATAATATTAAGATGGGTGTTAACGACATACTGTACGTGTGGGTGTGTTTAGATTCATCGTGATGTGGGAAGGAAACAGTGGCGGTCTGTTGCGAAGGTGAAGAACCTTAAGGTTCTGTTACAGGTGGAGAATTTCTCGACCTGCTCAGAGTGTATCAGCTGATCAAGCTGCCTGCATCTTCGAATTAGATCATGGGTCAGCAAACTGCGGTCCGCGGCTTCATTTTATCCATCCCGCCAGCGATTTATCAACCTTTTGAATCAATTTGTTATAACTTTACAGCAAACTAGAGAATAAAGGCAAGTTTATATTGTTTTACTTTTTTTTTTAACTCTGTAGGCTTTTGCATGAGTTATGAAACTTTTGCCCTTAGAGTGTCTAACAGCCTAACAGTGTCAGTTTCTTTACGTTGTCTTATCACTCAAGTTCATGCAGCTGTAGAGATACTGTGTTTGTTTAAAGGAAGTTTTCGCGTCTACTTACTTACTTACTTGCTCCGTGGAGCAGAGTTCTTCTTGAGAAGCTAACCGGTTTTCAGCTAGTCAAGAAATTCCACGCATTTTATGGAACCCGAACGTTCATTACCGCAATCACAAGTGCCCGCCATCTGTCCCTATCCTGGGCCAGCTCGATCCAGTCCATTCCCCCACATCCTATTTCCTGAAGATCCATCTTAATATTTTCTTCCCATCTACACCTGGGTCTTCCAAGTGGTCTCTTTCCCTCAGGTTTCCCCACTAAAACCCTGTATACGCCTTTCCTCTCCCCCATACGTGTTACATGCCCCACCAATCTTATTATCTCGAGTTTTCGCGTATAGTGAAAAGAAATGAAGGAATCAGTCATTATTCGTGACGTTGTTATAGTCACTTGTTTTCTGGCCCGTCAAGCCCGCCCGTGTCTAAAAACTTCTGCCGACCCCTGAGGTTGATGATTAGTTACTTCAGATCGAAACTTTGTACGTGCCGTCAGCTGGTATGCATCCTGTATGTTGAATGATGAAACTGCCATGAGATCATGCTATTAAGGTAATTAGTTCCAGGAGTTCCGTTGCGAATGTTGTCTGTATAGAAGTCTTTCCGCTTTATCGCTCATACCACTAAACACTGAATTTCCACTAGCAGCCACGGGTTCGAAGAAGCGCCCGCTTCCTCGTTTCCGTGTGTTTTAAACTTGCCACTGACTGATAATTGTTGATAAGAATTCAAGTACGTGCGTTGTTACCTCGCACAGCACATTAGACGCCTCTCGTGAAGCCTGATCTCCGATGGTGCATAATTTTATATGGTCGAATCTTCTTCTAAGGCAAGACAACAATAAAAAATTAGTCAAACATTGCTGTGTTGTACATAAAGTCACGTCAGATTTTACATTTTTGTCCAGTCCGCTTTAGGAAGACAGTAGTCGCTTAGCTATTTACACTGTCGAGCTTCTAAGGAAGGTGCCAATAACTGACCGTCTAAGGAACACTTGCTCTTTAAAATCAGCACAAGTGTTGTGTTAGACGGTCAGTTATTGGCATAGGTAAGGTTCACCCTAGAGCAGGCCACGAAGGCCCAGGGGGAGAGTAGAGGTATAGCTCTACTCTTTCTTTAACCTCGGCGCTAGATGGTGGGTTGTCAACGCCACGCCCCGGCCGCTTTACCTCTGGGAAAGACACGTTACCCATTGTATAGGGGCTGAGTGGGCCCCAGGGCCGGTCTGGACGGGTGCGGAAAATCTCACCCCCACCGGGATTCGATCCCCGGATCGTCCAGCCCGTGGCGTATTTATGTATGTATGTATGTGTATATATATATATATGTAAACACAGCGCGATGAACCATATAGCACGAACTTTTAAGGAAACATGATTCCGCCGTCCAAAACAGACACTGGGTCCAGTCCTGCGTCACGTGACTCTGAGATTCACTTCTTCTTGGATTTGAAGCTGTGTCGTTGGTTGAGTAATCCTCGACGTTTCGAAGCACAGTACTGCCTTCGTCTTCAGGATCAAGCAGTCCATAACAAACAGTACTCTTCCAAAGACGCAGAGTGACACCGTGCAGACTTGTACCCTGACGAAGACCTGTCTGAGAATCTCAAATTTTGCAAACCACATGATTCTAGTGCACAAGCCACAAGTGCTGACATCTTGTTGGTCATGTTAAACACTTGTTAAATGCAGTCTCCATCCTTAGGGATGTAAGTTTGACCTACTGCACAGTTGTGCTGCGCTGTTATTATCCAATAAAGTGGTGAAGGTGCAGACTGTTTCAGCAGGACAGCACCAAATAGCTCAGAGCTGTAAATCTCTACTTTTGTTGGTAAAGATACTTGGAAGATCTAGGCCCACATGGGAGGATAATATTAGAACGGATCTTAAAGAAATCGCTTGGGAGGGTGTGTACTGGATTGATCCGGCTCAGGATAGGGACAAGTGGTGGGGTTTTGTGGAAATGGTGGTGAACCAATGGCTTCCGTAATATGCGTGGTATATCTCGATTAGCTGAGAAACTTTTAGCTTCTCACAGATTACTCCAAGGAGTTAGTCAGTCAGGCAGGCAGTTAGTTACGTGATGATGATTCAGAAGGAGGCGACTGGTTTGGGTGCTCGGATATACAGTCGAACTCGGTTATAACGTCTTGAAAGGGTTTGAATATTTTGTGTCGTTATAAACGAGCGTCGTTAAAAGCACAGGAGTATAATATTACGGTTAAAAGTGCGGAATTAATTGTTACCACAGAATATCTGACGTTATAGACGAGGTGTCGTATAAGCCGATGTCGCTATAACCGGTGCGGAATTAATTGGTACCACAGAATATCTGACGTTATAGACGAGGTGTCGTATAAACCGATGTCGCTATAACCGGTTTCGACTATATTTACGAAGAAAGGTCGGAGAAGGTAAATTAGTGATTAAAAATGCGATAATCCATCAGCAGGTTATACTAAGGCCACACAAGATGTCCCACTCAGCCAGCGCTCCGCGTCTCCCTCAAGCTACTGCTCCCCCCTACCCCTACACCCCTCTAGCGTACTTTCCTATATTCCAGCCCTCTGATCATTCCATTCCACACGAATGTCGATGTTGATGACATTCGCTAGTGACAAGCGCTTTGTACTGGTTGACGTAGGTTGTATTGAGCTGAAGGAGAATACAGCAGTGGGCAGAGGGTGGGTAGCTTGGAGCGCAGTCATCTATATCATTCAGCGGACATTTTACAGCAGCCACAGTATGTAGAACTATGGGCTATTACCTTGAGAGAGTAGTAGTTTGTAACTTTGTCCGGTTTTAGCGAAAACCGGAATATGAGGACAGATTTTTAGTAAAGATCGCCGAATATAAAATTTCAGGAAAATCGACCCGGTGACAGCAGCGGTGTTGCATGAAGATAGATAGACAGATGGTGGGCGGACGTGAGGAAGCTGATGGCCGATTTTCGTAACTATCTTACGAACGCACCCAAAATCACACCTATTCTAACTAATCATAGATCAAACAACAAGGTATGAACAGTTGTTTCAGATTTTCAAGAAGACGGCTTTCCTGCCCCTGTGACTTCTCTTTATCCTGTCACTGTAGCAGAAACCTGGTCGGCCTCTGTCAGATATATTACTGGTATTCAGCTAACTACCGTGCGTATATAATCGTGTAACGTAAAAAGGTAAAGCAATCCCATTACAGGCCTGGACAGGCCCTGAGGATTCCAGGAGGTTGAGGCTCCCAGATTTCAAGACAGTTGGCACATGAAGGTGGTAAGGTTGTTAGCCCTACGCACCGGCCGCCTTTACTCCCAGAAAAAAATATTCCCGGTACTTATTTCTGTTAGAGGCTGAGTCGACCCCGGAAGGGCCGGAAGGATTATATCAATTCCATTGACATCATCGTGAATCGAACCCGTGACCTTCCGGCTTGTAGCACAGTGCGTCAACCAACTGCGCCACCGCGTGCACATCGTGCAACGTAAACAACGAATAAAAACTATATTTATTGTAAAACACACAACCATATTAGATCAAATAATATGTACGAATGTTACCGCGTCTATATGGTTTTAAAAAAATTCGCTAATAGAAAGAAACTTGTTTTCAAGAATTATAACTGTTTCAACCGTTCGCATTCGCTTGCAGGGACTGAATAATTTATATCGATTAAGGATATTAGTATTAATTATGCTTTGATCAAGGCGCAACAATTGTAAGAGAATTTAAACAAAGACAGAAGGAAATAAAAAAAATTTACGTATGTCAAATTTTTAATATTTTTAAGAAGATAATTAGTGAAATCTCACTTAAAAAAAAGAATGCGTATTTTAAAGGCTTTGTCCGAACGCCTGATGATGACTCAGTGCGAATCGAAACATGAAGCGTCATAAAGTGATGTTCTTTTTGAAATAAAGTTGTTTTGGACGGATGCCTTTCACTTTCGTTTTGCATGGAATATTACTAGTGGCTCATGGAAATTCAGGGAGTTGAACAGTTCCACATCGGGAATAGTTTCTACTGAAGTCTTAATTCAGTAGGTTTGAATTGTCCGCCGGCTTGTGAATATGTGAAGTTTGTTGAACACAAAATCTCTTCTGCTAGTAGACATTTTGCGGTGGTAATACGATTGGTGAGAAATACGAAGACGCATTTTGGCAGGCAGTAGAACTTATTTTGCCGCTATAAGTCCCTACAGGAGTCGACTTTTATCCAGAGCTATTACAATTATATTTTATAAGACACTAATAAGACCGGTAGTGTCGTGTGGAGTGGAGGCATGGACGTTGACGAAGAAAGAAGAACAAACTCTGCTAATTTTTGAAAGGAAAATATTTAGAAGAACATATGGTCCTAAATATGAAAACGAGGGAAGGAAAAGTCGGAGGAATCGAGAACTAGAAGAGTTGAGCAAAGGAGAAAAATGTAGTAAAATGGATAAAAGGGCAAAGGATAAGCTGGTTAGGTCACCTAGAGAGAATGGAGGAGGTTAGGATGCCCAAAAAGATCTTCACTCAAGAACTGGAAGGGACGAGAAGAAGGGGAAGACCCAGGAAAAGATGTAAGGAGGAAGTGGAAAGAGATCTTCTTCAAGTGCTGGGAGTGAGAAGATGGAGAGATTTGGTGGCAGATAGGAAAA
>Ga0131853_10017594_pt1 | contig 13015 bp, 6 predicted proteins | sample TergutLab28metaG_FD_92764 | JGI IMG/M metagenome (GOLD analysis project Ga0131853, IMG submission 92764) | Labiotermes labralis P1 segment gut microbial communities from Petit-Saut dam, French Guiana - Lab288 P1 (version 2) (version 2) | ecosystem: Host-associated > Arthropoda: Insects >...
GCTTGTGAGTACGGTAATGAACCTTCGGGTTCCATGAAATGCGGGGAATTTCTTGACTAGCTGCAAACCAGTTAGCTTCTCAAGAAGGACTCGGCACCATGGAGTAAGTAAGTAAGTAAGTGATCATGCGGGTTATCATGTTCCTGCATAGGCAATACGGTATTGTGGGTTGTGACCCCATACACGTTCATAGTTTCGAAGGACAGGGCTGCCTGAGTCCGCAAGGTAGGCGCATCTGCTGCTGTGGAGGTGGAAGGCACTTGTAATCGTGCGGATGGTGCTTTCTGTTAACGTTGGGAGTGAGAGTGGAAGTGAAGATCGTCAGAACCATGATGAAGGCGATGGTAGTTGGCGATTATGAATTTTTCTGTACGTCAACAACCAGCTTCTGTTTTGTCCCTTTTTGCCTTAAGGCCCTCTTGCAGATTTACAAATCGTCTTAAATTTGCCCTGTCTTATTTTCGGTTTAACGCCCCTTGCCAGGCTTCCTTCTGTTACGCTAACCACTTATTTGTGATGGGAATGTTTTTATTTACGCCAAAATTTTCCAGGAACGCCACTAGGACGTAAAACGATGGCCTGGTGTCTTGTTTCTAACACGTCAATACATTAATTCACAGTCGGTCCGTTTTATCTCGCCGCACTGTGTTGTGTTAGTATGAATTGTGCGAGGCCACAGCCGGTTAGAATTTGTAGCGTGAGTTGTAATGGGAGATGGATTTTTGTTTTACGATTACTCACTTTGCAGCCAGTTTTCGAGGGACAGATTAATAAGCGTTAAACTGCGAGGTTGCTGTACTTACTTACTTACTTACTCCATGGAGCAGAGTCCTTCTTGAAAAGCTAACCGGTTTTCAGCTAGTCAAGAAATTCCCCGCATTTTATGGAACCCGAAGGTTCATTACCCCATTCACAAGTGCCCGTCACCTGCCCTACCCTGAGCCAGCTCGATCCAGTCCATACCCCCACCTCCCACTTCCTGAAGATCCGTCTTAATATTATCCTCCCATCTACGTCTGGGTCTCCCAAATGGTATTTTTCCTTCAGGTTTCCCCACCAACACTCTGTATACGACTCTGCCCCATACGCGCTACATGCCCCACCCATCTCATTCGTCTCGATTTTATCACCAGAACGATATTGGGTGAGGAGTACAGTTCATTAAGCTCCTCATTATGTAGTTTTCTCCACTCCCCTTTCACCCCGTCCCTCTTAGACCCAAATATTCTCCACAGCAACCTATTCTCAAACACCCTTAGCCTACGTTCCGCCCCCAGTGTGAGTACCCAAGTTTCACACCCGTACAAAACAGGCAAAATTATAGTTGATGGGGTGCTGTAGGAGAAAAGGAAGCCTGTATTGCGGCTTAACTGTTCGTTATTGTGCATATATCGGGGACTGTACTGAAAGAGAACATTTGTTACAGTAAGTCGCGAATGTTGGCGGTGTGACTGTTGCAAGAGGTTTATCGGAAAGTAATGTGTCTGCGTACTACGCAAAGTGATATGTTCAGGAAGAGGCTATGAAACAGCTGGTTAAACCTAATGACGTATTGCTGTCTTAACTGCGGTAAAAGATAACCGGTGAGATACTGTTATCACCTTGTGACGAAAGTAACCGGACTTTAACACGATGATGGTTACGTTCCAAAGTAACACCCAGCTCTTCTTCGAATCGCTTTCCGATATGCGAATGCTGTACATTCACCAGTGTGTGCTTATTTAGGAAATATAGTCGCTTCGTCTTGATGGATGCTTGGTTTGTTCGTTTGTCTGTTCAATCTTACGCGAGTTGGCTCATACCGGCAACGTTCGGAGCCATGGAACTATATCTGTTCCCTACTGTCATGTTTTACTGGGATAAATGTAACCATTCGGGTCACAGCGTGTACTGAATGTGCCAGTTGCTTTGTGTAGAAACTAAATGTGTGGCGAACGAAGGGGTTTGTAAAACAGGCGAGCAGCACACCGATGACTAGAACTTTATTCTGACTTGGATGTATGCACGGCACGTGGGAAGCACGTGCTGCACGTCGGACTTCTACATACTCACCAGGTGACAAACATTTGTCCCACCGTGGTAGCATGGGCCGGGGTAACGTAGTTGGTATAGCACCTCGCCATGGGCTTGACGGTCCGGTGATGGAATCTATTTAGGGGGCGAGATTTTCCGTACCCGTCCAGATCGGCACTGAGGTCCACATTGCGTACCTGGTCATTCCCTGGCGTAAAGCGGAAGCGGCGTTACGTTTACCACCCGCCCCGTCTGGCCCCGAGGTTAATGAAGGAGTAGAGCTGCACTTCTGCCCCCATTCAGGGCCTACGTGGCCTGTTCTAGAGTGAAGTTTACCTATACCCACTGTGGTTCCAAGGCTTATATCCCTTTATGGTAGAAATCACTGCCAAGCGTCTGTAGCCAGGAGGTGACAGCTTCCTTCACCTCGTCTTCTGCTACAGATCTTCTGCTGGTCACATGCTTCTTAGGACAAAGACATGGAAGTCATTGGCTTGAGAGCGTATCCATCCGATTGAGCCCCTTAACAAGCGCCTGGTTAGGAATCGGTTCGTATCGGACGCTGACGTGAAGAAGTCACCAACTGGATACACCTGACATCGATACAAGCCTGTGTGCCACTAGGACAGATGCTCAAATGTAAGTGGTGACTACGAGGAGTCTGGTGTGTACCATCTGCTACACAAATGCCATATATACATCGCAGTCGGAACAAGGTTCTCGGCATCAAAGTGTTTGTCTAATTTCTGAAACTTCGTTTAGTTCCCGTTGGATGATAGTGTAATAATACTCTGGAATATGCCAATGGTTGGGGTGTTTCACATATATGGCAAGCGTTCGTCTGTTTGCTCAAAGACAGGCCAGAATACAGAGGTGCAAAAGTTTCGTGGAGGAAGCGACACTAGAATGTGAACATGTGGAAGGTCGGATTTCTGGGCCTTCTTCTGCTGTTGAATACGAGTCGGCCTACAGATGATGGCATTCTTGATTGAAGCTGTGAGCTCTGAGGTACTGGACGCTTTTGCAACGTTTGACAGTTGTTTTGAACGCCTTACGCATACCAAGTGACCTGTCAGGACTCGCACACCTTGCGGTGCGTTCCGTGCTGTAACCTTGGCGCTTTCTTGTTAGAATACCGTCACGCGTTTTTAAGAAAGAGAAACGCTGGATGCCGTATTTCGCCTTGCCACGTAAATTCCACAGACGAAAGATGAAAAGAACATAGCCGGAGCTGAAGAAAAGCTGCTGGTTTGGAGAAGAAAAATATCACTCGTAAAGGCGCCTGAACACTTTACCACGTAGCCCAACACATCGACTGTATATAACATGATTGTAACACAGGCATATTAAATCGCTGGTCACGGTATTTATTCGTCACGGATACTGAGGGGTTTGAGTATCAAATCGGGAAACGTCGGCAGGGCGTCACAGTTCTGTTTGCTTCACTGTTCCATTGCTTCTGGTACAACTTTTTATACCTGAATACTTTGAATGCACCTCGAGTGCAGTGAGCTGTCTGTCTCGTTATTCGCGTGCGATGATGTTTAGATCGTCAGCTGTTTCTTTGGCGCCTCTGGTTCTGTTTGTTTAGTTTACTCCACTCGTACACGCTGTATCGCATTTCTTACTGTGGTGAACGGCGAATATTTCTTGTACTGCGCTCGTATGCCGGAGACAGCCGTGTTCTCATGTTTTTGTGTCGTAAAGTGCTATATCCAGTTCCCCGTACTTTTCTCGGAAAGGACGAGGTGTTTAGGTGGTTTTTAGTCTGAGTTCGTAAACCTCGCCCCCACTTTTGGGAAACATGGATGGACGTTTCTTTCTTGGGGTCTTCTTACCAGAGGAATTATTTATTAGGTTCTTCAGAGATATGCGAATGCCCTGTAGACGAGTATCTCCATAGGGGCCCCGCTGGGGAACCTGGAGGGAGTTCGTTTGCTGGGACTTTCGAAAGAAAAGAAGTATATCTGGGTTTCTTTCTTGGACTCAGAGGTCATTAAGATTTTTAGTCTGGGGGCCACGGGTCCCATGATCGATATGGGGCACAAAGGGCCCGTCTACTAAGGCCTAGGTGCATCGGGGTGAGAGGCCCCGAACCCAGTTGCTAATGTATCTATCTTGTACACCTCACAAAGAACAGTCCCCGTTTTTAAAGACCAACCAGTTCAATAAACAGTCGAACCCGGTTATAACGACATTGGTTTATACGACACCACTCGTACAGAGTTAGATTTTTGTGGTAATTTACCAGTTAATTCGTCACAGTTAACCATAAGATTATATTCCTCGGTTATAACGACACTCATTTATAACCACTGTAATTGACCAACTTAATGCACAAAATTTTGTTTTATAATAAGTTTATTATATTCCTCTACATGTTTCGAGCACTATTGTGCTCATCATCAAGAGGTCAGAATTGTATTATACATCGTCTGGTATCATCACATTCTGTAGGTGGCCATCCGGTGCGCAGGTTGGGAGAGGACTGCCACCTACAGAGTGTGATGACACCATATGCTGTATAATACAATATGACCTCCTGATGATGAGCACAATAGTTCTCGAAACATGTAGAGGCATATAATAAACTTATTATAAAAAAGAATTTGTGCATTAAGTTGCTCAGTTACTAAGATTATACTGAGATGCACGGTCAGCAAAACAGCAAAACTCATTTATAACAACGTCAAATATTCAGTAGTTTTTATGACGTTATAACCGACTTCGACTGTACTTACATGTTGCGCGTCCGTTATTTGTGTCGTATTTGAAATAAGATCTGAATGTGTCGCAGTTACGAAATCTCGCCAAAATCCATCCGGTGGGAGTCGTACCACGCGGACATGACCAGGCCGGTAGTAACCGTCATTCTCTTTGCGAACGCGCCGAAGCGGTTGAAATGTCAATCTTATGCCGTGCACTTGGATGAAACAAGTAATTCGGTCGAGATTTTGGTTGTAAATGATCGCGTTGAAGATCCGACTTTGAATACTTGCGAATAGCCGCAAATGCGGGCTGTGATTTTGAAATCAATGTTTTAACATTTTGTGAAATGCGAAGTGTGTTCACTTCTTCTGTTCCTACGGAGTGCTATGTTTCTGCACCGTTCTGATGTCTTACAGAACGATCAGGACCGTTTTCCGCCACTTTTGGCGCTGTTAAGCGTCCCTTACGCATTTAGCAGGGGCGTCGATATTTCAAAACTGCCGGTGTGGGGTGAATGTGCCTGTCTGAGTAATTAATCATTACGCCTTGAATATCTGTGGGAGATAAGCATAAGCATGAAGTGCCGTTCATGCTTAATCTCGACGCTGGATGGAGGTGTATGGTCAGCCTTACCTTTCCCCGGCCTTACATCCGGGAAAGAACCCGCTATTCCTGTTACATACAGCAGGTTTTATGTGTATTTTGCAATACAGGCTGTATGTAATGTTATATACATAGAGGTATTGTCATATGTGAGAGTTATTGTCGTATGTATGACAGGTATTTTCATATGTAAGAAAGGTATTGTATGTAAGCAGTACCATGACACTTTAATATCATGTGTGTTGTAGCTATGTCATTTCATGTTTCCAAAGACTTAGACTTAAATCAGACGATAACTGCGTGTCACCTTTAGGTCAGACAAGGGACAGGCCCGTATCAACTTTATTGTTATGGGAACTTGAACTCCGACCCTCAGCTGTAGTCTAACCACCTGACCCAGGGGGGAGATATTATATTTCTTTTCCCTGAAACCAGTCTTTTTAATTGGAATCTTTGTAAGCCACGTCAGTGTATGGGTCTGATGGTGTAATGGTTATGTTCAGTTTAATTACTGTTTCCCAAGCCTGACACGGCACTCTCAAACTGGAAGTCAAGCAGACTAGGTCTGTCAGTACGTCTAGGGAGTCAGCACAATAAATTCTCTTGTTTCTTCTGAACGACTGTACAACTTACCATCCCAGTTACAACACTCATTGCTTCCTCTCGGCAATATACCTTCAGTACCTGTCCAGGTGGGAAGGCATTGTTAGCAGCCAACCTGCAGATGCAACACTCCTGTGTGAGGAGGATGATTGCGCACCAGCGTTGGTTTAAACCCGTTGGCGAAGAGAGGAATCTCTGCCCTTGTCGGCAATAGGTGCGCTGACCCACCACACTGACTTCTGACATCGCCCTCGGGGCTGGGTTGAAGGGGTGATCAGTGCAGAAAATAATACTTCGTGCAGAATTTCATCACACATGCACAAACTGTCGGGGTCCTCGCGTGCTGCGGAAGTAGCTGATGGGAGATTTCGTGGTATCAGTTTCCCACGACGAATTCGTTGGATCAGCATGCATCGCGAGAAGCTGGTAGTCGGTCAGCTGCTCAAGAAAATGCCCGCCTTTTATGGAATAAGAATGTACATTAGCATTTTCACAAAAGCCAGATGCAGTCCTCATCCTTCTATCAGTAACACATTTTAGAATTAACGTAACGCTTCTCTGCGATGACTTGTGTAGATTAGTAGACAGGAAACTGCCGTCTACGTGTTCAGACTACACGGCGGTCATTGTCTTGACCGGTGTCTCGCTGTTCATCGCCTTGACAGCTGAACATCATATGTTAGCATTCTCATTCTGTCTGTGTGTTTGTATTTCACGTAGTGTCTGTCCCTAACGGTTTCACACATTCATACAGGCGTTTGCCTTTGTCATTATCCAGTGTGTGCCATGTGACACACCCATGACATGAAACTCGTGTGTGTGTGTGTGGTGCACCTTTCTGGCTAGAGCTGTCACAAAACACGGTTTATGGTACGGCATGACTTGTCTTTTAATGAGGTCACGTGTTCGTGATTAGGAAATGGGGAAGATGCATGTAATATGCCGATCTTCGGTTGGTAATTAATGTAGAAGTTGGAGTGATTCTGGGGAAGGCATTATATGGGTGTGTCTGTGCATGTGTCCAGGCGGGTTGTAAGTCCTGGTAATAATTCTTGATGGTGTTGGTGGTGGACAGTGTGTTCCTTTTTCGAGTTGCGCTTTGTGTCAAAGTGATAAAAACCGCGGCATGTAGGATTCATGACCAACGACGGGTTGCAGACTTGTGATGCATTTGGCCGATACCAGCAGTCAAAGCGCAGAACCTCCAGAGTACATACCTACCGTACTGTGGGATGTGTTGTGTATCAAGCAGAGTTAGCGTGGTCTTTGGCGTCTGGGTCACTATGTCTTTCTTAACCCAGTGCAGAAGATATTTTCTGTATCCGAGTGTGCAGTTACAGACTTTGAAATCGTCGATAACGCTTAGAGTACGGATCAGATATTAAACTGAGCCGCTGTCTGGGGTTCAGTGGGTACCGGAGTTCTCTGCCAGGGATAAAACGGCCGGTGTGTGTTGTCAACCACTCAGTTCTATCTAGTATGTAGTTTAAGCGTAAGTGCAGCTGTACCTCTGAGCCCCCTTTGTGAGTCATGGCGTGTGCAGAAACGACTTTGCTTTTGTACCCTACCTGGGACTATTGCCGCTGAGAACTTTTAATTAATTGAAGCACTGTTTCCTACGCAGTGATCCCTCGGTTAATGAGCTTAGTTGTTTCCTCGGATACTCGTAAAATGAAAATTAATTTGAGCGGATTTCCTACTACTTTCCACATTGTAAATTTTAATTGGTTCCAGAGGTCAAAAGTTACTTCCCAGATGTGCTATGTTTACACCAGTAAAACACAGAAAGGTACTTAGTAGACAACACAACACCGAAGGTCATTGACGGTATTTAAATACCATTCTTAGTCGTTAATTGTAGAGTCCAGTTGAAATGTGATGGCACACGGTGACGCACGGGTGGGGAAGTGAAGGGGGAACTGGCGAATGGAGTGGGTAGCCAGTACCCTTCGCACTACCTCGGAACATGGTGTATCCAGCATTACTGCCGCTGATGGGCACACCTCGGCTGCCAGTAGTGACTGAACTGACGCCCCCTCCGATTTAAATGGACTCGTCCGTTTCGTCGAAAGACGAAATCTGATTTCTGCGGGTGTGACATCACATTTCAACTGGCCTCTGCATAAACAATAGTTGCATCACTAAAGACGTATGGAAAATGCATAAAATTAAATGAGTTAAAATTACAGGTAATACATAAAAATTTACAACTGATGTAAACGGTTACCGCCGAAGAGAGCGAATTTAAGGGAAAAAGGTGCGAGAAGCATGAGAGAAGTTGCGACGCTTCTGCGCAGACGCAGGCGCTCAGGGATGCCGTGCGTTATGGGCTTTCTAGACAGTTCGGGAACCGACGTCCGAGAAGGGGCGCCAGGAACAATTATGTGTTGGCTAGATGAAGGAGCCGGTAGAAGCTAAGATTGGTTCCCAGATCGAGGAAGAGGCATTTATGTTTCTCGTATAAGCGAAAAGTGGGAAACCGATAGCAGTGTGTCAGGTGGCAGACTGACCTGCGATTATATCCATGATCCGTATTGAGTGGTTGGCCTGTGTAACGAAGTGGGGGGGGGGGCAGCATATTTCGTAATTTCAGTCTCCCCGTTGGACTGCAGGGTACGATCACTAAGTGACAGGTTCGGAAGGTAACCGTAGATGTAAATCTGGATGGAAACGATCAAATTCAAGTAAATCTGATGTTTATTGGACCGTGCATCATTGTGAAAACTGAAGAGTAAAAAACCAACTAGATGCCACTTATTATTTTATTGTACTTCTTATAGGCACATCATCATCAGGAGCTCCGGATGGTAGGCATAGTAGTGCCCGAAATATATTGAGCCTATAAGAAGTACAATAAAACAATAAGTGACATCTAGTTGGTTTTTTATTCTTCAGTAACCGTAGGTTTGTGGGGATATTTCGAAAGTAAGGCAGATTTTTTTCGCCTAGGAATCCTATGTCTACCGTTGTCTCCTGACAAGCTTAACTGTTAATTGATGTGTTTTTATGATTGACGTCGGTCAGAAGAAAACGTGGGTTGAGGGTATGCCATAACTTGAAACGTAACCGGCAAATGGATAATACTGTATGTGCAAAATTAAATTAGGAGCTGGGTTAGAGCAGTATGGAGAGTTCGGCTGTGGTCAGGCCGGACATGATTTGATTCCACGCAGGGTCAAGAGATCTTTGTCTGGAGTGACCATAACGGCCTCTGGGCCCACCCAGCCGTCTATTAAATGGGTACCATGGGTTCGTTCCCCCTAGTGAAAGTGGCCGGGGAGTGAAGGGGAAGGCGCGACTGCCTTTTGTTTCCCAGGTTAATAATGAGTTGCTCTACATCTCCGCCCCACACGCATTCCTGGCGTTCGCAAAGTTGTGTCAATGCAGCATGTGCAGAAGAGAACTCTGGCCGACACCACGACTCAAACTGGCGTAAATGACACCGTGTCTCCCACATGCATTCCTACCAGAGCGCCTGTTGTGTCGAACGGACCGCATCTTCCTTTGCCATGGATCCTCGTTGCACGTCCCGGCAGATCAGTATTTTCACGAGGCGTGTGTCTTCAGTTTGGGTTGGCTTGTTGATGTTCGTTGCTTAATATATTTTGTAAATTATGTATTCTTATTGTTAATGTTTGTGTTCCTATTGTTATGTATGTTCTGTACTGTATATTCTGTTTTCATCGTGCCAATTGGCACTCTTCGGCTACCCTGACTGAGGTTTTTTCTGCTTTTTCTTCAGTTGTAAGGCAGATGCCAAGGTATAACTCTCAAAGGCGGGGCACGGCCCACTCTCTTCCCAATTAGGCGATAATTTTTACGCGGTTAGTTCATCGTTAATTTTAATTTGACCACTCTGGGTTCGAATACCAGAAAGCCTTCCAACTAGAGTTGTTAATTGTTTCTTCTAAGTGGGTCATTTAAAAAGTTCTGCACACTGTACGTTTTCTCTTTAAAAATGAATTTATTTTACAAAATACATTTACAGGCCTTCAGTGTAATCTACATTGTGCTTTATCACAGCGGTCCAACGTTTGGGCAAGTCTTGTATTGCTGTCAGGACGCCTTCGTTGGTGATGCGTCTGATTACTCGGGTCACGTCATTAGACACCTCCTCAATGCTTCCGAAGCGTTTCCCACGGAGTGGTTTCTACAATTTTGGGAACAAGTCAAAGGCTGGTGGGCTCATGTCAGGACTGTACAGCGGGTAGGGAAGCACTTGCCATTCATACTTTTCCAAAATTTCCGTTAATGTACCTGAGGCATAAGGCCACGCGTTAATGTATGATCGCTGGTCACTGCGCAAGATCTGACTCCAGTCAGTTTCTTCTTCCATTTAAAGGCACCGTTTTGCAGAACACGGACCACGTAGCCTGCCAATACGCACATACTGCTCTTTACTGAAGTCTGGCTCACAACTGTCGCGAAAATCAGAACGATTGCATCATCCTACTGACCGCGCAAGCGCAGTGTGCAGAACTTCTGAAATGACCGTATGTATTGTTTGTGTAAATGTGTACTGTACTACTGCCACCGGGTGTCAACCCAATTGCAGTTCACAAATATATCAATATGTGGCATAAATAACTGTAAATGGAAGAAAAGCGACATGCATACAGATGACGAGAAAAGTACGAGTAATTGGCATTATGAGGCCAGCTGCACCTCACATTGCGATATTAATCGCGGTTTCGGGCGCGGAACACATGAATCTCTTCATTCCTTTTGCACAGAAGGAAGGGGGGTGGGGCGGAGGAGGAGGCTGCCAAAGAATGTCATCAGGAAGGTCCGCGAACTGCGATTCCGGAATTCCTTTAGCTTGGTTTTGCTTACAATTTGCAGGTATTTGGCTGGGAAGACATGTATTGTGTGCCAGGCGAATTCAACAAAGGAAATGGAAAAAGAAATGGAACGGTCGACTAGGGAAGGGTGGGGCGGTGAAGTTCTCCATTGAAAATGTGGAAGGGGTTTTAGATGGGTTTCGCATCGTGGATTGCTGAAGAAGGTCGTCCTGCTTCAGGACCCTGAAACTGAAGTGTTTTGAATGAGGCATTTGACTGGGGTGCTGAAGCTAAGGAAAAGACAAGAACCGGCTGGAAATCTTTTTTTGAAGGAAAAGCAAACTTTCGTGCCTTTACAGGCAAGTTGAGCTAACATTTGGCTTTCTTTTCTTTTCCCATCCCTGAAATTCAGGTCAGTATTCTCTACGGCGCTGTACCTGTTCGAACTCCGTATAAGGCCATTGCTTGTGAGGTATTGTATTGACCCAGTGTGTGGAGTGGTAATGGCACCGTTCGTACTGTGTATGTGTGTCAGATCGTGCTCCTTGACGTCAGTTAAGATCTGGACAGACATTTACAAGGTATGGCGTTTATGCAAATCGATGGTCTATGGTCGTATTTAAAAGCAGGCCGCCACTTGTCTTTATTTTGGCTTCCTAGAGTTATTGAAGCATTTAGTGGTGTTTATATTGGTCGGTTTTTAAGTTTTTTTTTAATTCCTCCATAACCCCCTAGAAATGGTACGTGTGCCATATGTCTGACGTCCCTGCGGCGTGCTGGACGTTTGGTCCATGGATCGACGCCATTCACTTGCGCCTTGAGCTCTTGCACTTCATACGAATGTTTGTAGCGCTTTAGGATAGTTAGGAAGGGGCAGAGCGGGGTGAATGATCAGCGCCGTCTTTTATCGTCACTGTGTGAAACTCCTAGCTGAGCCTCCCCGAAGGCGAGTTTGAATACGTGGAGACGGCACTGGACATCGCTGATCCTCTGACGTCATTAATTACGACAGTATTAATGTTTTACAACTACGCGGGTAGTAGGTGGTTCGTGGTTTGGACGCGAAACGGGTAGGACCTGGTACCAGTTTGGCGAAAGCCGGATCCGCCACGGAGACCCCCGACTGCATTCATTCGAACCGAAAGTAAGGCACGAGTGCTGTTGTGTACTTTTGAGTGAGCCATCCCCGTTGTGCTGCATGCCGTCATAAAGATAGGTGGAGCAAAGTCAAACACAACTGGTGAATAATTAAACACTTTGTTATCCAACTAATGCACAGCATATAATATGTAGATACAATTGAAATTATAAAATATTTAAAAGTGCTCCAACATGTTACGGATCACAAAGGATCCATCATCAGGGAGCCTTGTACAGTACAGTCTTGGCTAAAAATTGCAAGAATTATTCTATCGTGTCCGTTGACATGGACAAGGTTGGTGTTATGGCAGCATACTCTTGACTGTAATTAGATACTTAAATATTTTATAATTTTAATTGTATCTACATATATATTGTGCATTAGTTGGATAATAAAGTGTTTAACAACTGGTGGATATTTTATTGCTAAGGATATTTATTCACGTATCGTAGCTTAGGAACAACTTAAACACTTAAAAGTTATTAGTGCCAGTCGAGGCCCCATCCATAAGTATGAGAGTTGGTCCTAAGATACGCTGTTTGAATGAAGCTCCTTAGCAATAAAACATCCACTGGTTGTGTCTGGCTTTGCTGTACCTATCTTTGTGCGGTTGTGTACGTTTATGGATTATGGTGTTCGTCATCCCCGTTGTGTTCTATGGAATAACTAACGTACAGTGTGTGTACTCGTCTGACACAACTATATTTATTGGTAGAATATAAAGTATTTTCTACATAAGGTACAGCTACATGTTTCGGCGCTTGATAATGGCCATCTTCAGGTTGTACATGAAATACTTATTATTCATTTATACATGTATGTTTTGTATAACTGCTTAATAAGTATTCATGTACAACCTGAAGATGGCCATTATCAAGAGCCGAATAATTTATATTCTACCAATAAATATAGCTGTGTTAGACGAGTACACACAATGTACATTTAGTTACGTTTGTGGATGTTGTAATCGGCAGTTCGGGTTCGAATCGCGAACATGTTCATTGCGAGATTTAATTGTTTATTTTGGCTTACAAATCGGGGTGGATGTATAAAACCTCTGTTTTTTTTTTGGGGGGGGGGGGGAGATGGCGGTTTTTGAAGAAGGGGGGGGGATTTTTGTTTGAAAGGGGAGGGAGATGTCAAAGGTTTTGTTTGTGAGGTGAAA
>Ga0131853_10017596_pt1 | contig 13015 bp, 8 predicted proteins | sample TergutLab28metaG_FD_92764 | JGI IMG/M metagenome (GOLD analysis project Ga0131853, IMG submission 92764) | Labiotermes labralis P1 segment gut microbial communities from Petit-Saut dam, French Guiana - Lab288 P1 (version 2) (version 2) | ecosystem: Host-associated > Arthropoda: Insects >...
AGAGTGTGTGTGTGTGTGTGTGTGTGTGTGTGTGTGGTGTCTGAGTGCGATACGGTGCAACAGTAACCCACTACACCTACAGTGAGTAGGTAGAAAGAGGTCAGAATAAGAAACAAAGAGGGAACTAAAGAAATAACTTTAAATAACAAAGAGGAAGACAAATGATTATCTGAACTTAAATCTACTCGTAGTTGTTTGGTGTATGCAGTTTTGAACTCTTCCTGTTGTTCCAAAATATTTGAATTTTTCCACACATTTACACATTTAAGGGATTTAGTGCTGTCTACGTGTTGTGATTTTATCTTGCGTCTCGGCGACGAGACATGAACGTATGCTTTGTCTGTCGACATTTATTCCTCCTCAGCGAATAATAAATATTCAGTTGTTTCGCCCATTCTGTTAACAACTTCAGCATAGTCCAGAAGCTGGTGGAGTCGCATCAAATTTCAGTCCCTATTGATATTCCACTCCCTTATACATCGCACTGTTATAACATTTTTCGTGCATCTTTTATATCCTTACCGTATAGTGTTAAAGATATTCCGTTTACCAGCAGACAACAAAATATAAGTGTTGTTCTGGAATTATGTCGTTTAAAATGTGCAACATAAGTACCATTTCCAGCGTTAGATAATTGTCTAATGCTTTACCACGCAATGTGTTGCTACTCTACAGTATGTGGATTAGTGTCACTCGTATTTCATGTGTTAATAAAGCAACTATTGCCAATGGTATCGAATAAAAATTAAGAAGTAACCGAAAAATGCATGCAAGTGAAGAAACCAAGCGGAAGGCACACGTAGATATGAGAATTACTTCATGTTCGACCTTGAAGAAATATGTGTGTGCGCATGTGTTTGTGGACTGGATTCACGGCGTATGTAATAGGGACCAGTGACGGAAACTGGTGAAAACGATAATATCTTCGTACTGTATAAAAGGAAGGGAATTTCCTGGCTCTTACCTTGACGGACAGCTCGTAAAGAAAAGCACTGCTGCCCTGAATCAGGTTCGGGGAAAACCAAACGTCATGATATTCATATGAAACTGCGTAGAAATAAGTTGCCTACCCACGTACCATGGGCCCGAGCTGCGGACCTGTATGGTTAGAGCACATTCCGGCACCTCTTGCAGTAAAACAGGAAAAGCTGGCTTCAAATGTTTCGGAGTTTTCACTGTAAATAGGATTTGAACGTGTGCCGTTTTTACACGTGCAATATGAATCTGCAGCAATCAGATTCAGCCTCGATCCAGTCTCTCATTTCCATGGAATCCGTAAAAACTGTTTTACATTATCAGTGTGCCTCAGTGTACAAAAACGTTCGTTATGTATCAAAACTGCAGAGGAAGATTTTGGAAGCAATGTGTGGCTACTGCAATGGCTCATGCTGTTCTCTTTTGGTTGTCTTATCCTCTTGCAAACTGCCAAATGCGCTCAGTTGTATTCAGGTATTGGCTCCTTGTTAGTGGAAATAATTCTATAACGAGAACCGCTGTTACTACCGCTCTGGTAAGTAATGCTGTAATTACCCAAAAATTATCAATAAAATAATCGTATGTCGGTTAACACTGTAGCGTAACGCAGATGTTGTTACATTTTGTCACTGAGCGGAATGTGAACTGCAATCTATCCATAGGTACGGATGTTAATTAGCACTTCTGGCAGCCACAGCGAGCAAATATGACTCTGTACTTATTCGTATGTGAGCGCAACGTACGATTCTTTGTTGATATTAAACTCTTGTTAGTTGGTTGAGTTTCAAAATTTAGGAACACGATGTAACGGTGTTAGATGTTGACAATTTCATTTACACGAAATCATATTGCGGAATATGTCCTTAACTGTGTTCATTCTACACGGATGGTACCGACACATTCCGCTTCGGTAAAATGTAACTTCAACTAATGTAAGTGATAAATGTACAAGAGAACAGCCACAGGGGTCGTACTGACAAGAAATACGTTGAGAAACACAGTATGGATTTCACTAATTCGGCATTTCCTGTTTTTATTTTTTTTTAGAATATTTATTGGATCAAAATACGTATGGGTTATTAGGTGAAGACAAAACCTGTTCCCTTTCTGATGTTTATTGGACCGTGCATAATTGTGATAAGTGAAGAATAAAAAACCAACTAGATGCCACATATTATTTTATTTATTTCGTATAGGCTCAACATGTTTCGGGTACTACTATGCCCATCATCAGGAGCTCACGACTATAATGTTGATTACCACATTGGTCGTTTTAGTTTGCTGTAGGTTGGAGGTTAGGTGAGGTTAGGCTGGAGTAGTGTCCGGGCTGCAGCCCAGACACTACTCCAGCCTAACCTCACCTAACCTCCAACATACAGCAAACCAAGAACGAAACGACCAATGTGGTAATCAACATCATAGTCGCGTGCTCCTGACGATGGGCATAGTAATGCCCGAAACATGTTGAGCCTATAAGAAGTACAAAAAATATTAACAAGTGGCATGTAGTTGGTTTTTTATTCTTCAGGCATTCTCTTTCCTTTGTAGTTAATTGTTACCATCAGTGTTACGTACTTACTTGCTTACTTACTTACTCCATGGCGCAGAGTCCTTCTTGAGAAGCTAACTGGTTTGCAGCTAGTCAAGAAATTCCCCGCATTTCACGGAACCCGAAAGTTCATTACCGCACTCACAAGCGTCCGCCACCTATCTATCCTGGGCCAGCCCAATCCAGTCCATATACTCACATCCCACCTCCTGGAGATCCATCCTAATATTATCCACCTATCTACGCCTAGGTCTCCCCAGTGGTCTCTTTCCCTCCGGTTTCCCCAGCAAGATCCTATACACCCTCCTCTCCTCACTCATACGCGCCACATGCCCAGCCCATCTCATTCTTCTCAATTTTATCGCCCGCACAATATTGGGTGAGGAGTACAAATCATTTAGCTCCTCGTTATTCAATCTCCCCCATTCCCCCGTTACCTCGTCCCTCCTAGGTCCAGTGTTACTTCCTTAATTTGACGACTGCGCCTCACACCGTTACGCTACGTAGCATCTATGTGACAAATATGTGAATGTTTTTTGACTAATTCGAAGAAACGTAGAAATGCACGTTTTGAACCGTCGACAACGGGCAGATCGTACATGTTTCTTGATTTGTGTTGTACAGTTTAATGAAAAAAACAGGTCTTATAATACGTGTGATCGCGTTTCTTGGCTGATTTAACGTCTAAAACAATTTGTAAAGCATCAAGTGAGGGATAGTAATGCCTCTTTCTTGGTTTCTTTAACGACACTTTCTCAAGTTGCGTAGTTTCGGTAGCGCGGAATAAGGTGATCGTGTTAATTGGTTTTTTCGAAAACTTTTCGAAACTGAATAGTTTGTAGAGAGTAGAGTGTGAGGATTATCCTTCATGCGTCTGTGTGTAACTTCGCTTTATCCACTGGATGCTTCACGTAGCTCGCTATTGCAGAATAAGTGGGTATTTTTTTTGCTACCTTCATGGCCCCGCTGTCATCTGTGTAGGTTATGTAGAGCAGAATGTGATCGAGGTTGTTTTTGTTTCGTAACTATGTAACGCTTTTGTGCTCAGGTACAATTATGTGTGTTTATGAAAGAATATAACGGGAAAGGTGGATTTTGAGGGGATTTAGAGGAATTGACATAACCTTTATGTGGTGCGAGTAAGAAAAACGAGCATCAGTCACTATAAATCCTCTTTTTCGTTGAACGAACCGTGGATATCCTGGATATGATTAATGTTGGCTGCATCGAATGTTTCACTGGGTGTTTTTGAATGCTGAAATGAAGAAATAATAACCTGTTTTATTTGATTGAACATTACTTAAAATGACGTGGAATTGTTAGTGTTCTTCAGATACGTGAAACTAACTGCATGGAGCAGAGCTTTTCTTGAGAAGCTGACAGATCCTTAGCTGGTCAAGAAATTTCCCACATATTATGGAACCAGAAGGTTCATCATGTCTTTCACAAGGGCCCAGTACCTGCCCCTTTTGTAAGCCAGATCAATCCAGTCAAGCACGACCCTCTGTCTACTTCTTGAAAATCAATTTTAATATTATTCTCCTATCCATTCCTAGGTCTTGTAAGTTGTCTCTTTCCCTCAGGTTTCCCCACCAAAACGCTGTATGCACCCCTCCTCTTCCCATACATGCCACAAACCCCACCGATGCTATTCTTTTTGATTTGATCATTCGTATTATATTTGGTAAAGGGTACAGATTAAAGCTTCACGTTATTTAGTCTTCTCTACTCCTCCGTTACCTCGCCCCTCGTACGCCAAAATGTCTCCTGCAATGCCGTATTCTCGAACGCCCTCAGCTTATGTTGTTCCCTCAATGCGAGAGACCACGTTTCACACCCATACACAACAACAGGCAAAATTACGTGTCTGTATATTATTATGTTTATATTTATGGATAGCAAACTGGAAGACAGACGATTGCGCAACGAAAGATAGCAAATGTTCCCTGATTTCAGTGTGCTCTCTATTTCTTCATGAATGCCATTTTGATTTATGAGGAGTGTTACAAAATATTTAAACTCTTCCACGCATTCAAAATATTTCAAATAAATGAAAATAAATGTGCAGTATGAAGGACCCCAGTGTGTCACCGCATTAATTTGTAGCATTTCAAATAAGAAGGCGAACCTATTGGGGGACGAAGTGAAATTGTACTGTGGCTCAGGTTGTTAGACGTGGGCTTCTTACCGCAGAGTCCCAGGTTTGAACCCAGGTCGTTCCTTTTGGGACTTGTAGCGTACGGGATGGCTCGTGGTCACGTTTTTTCCGAGTAATTCAGGTTTCCTTGCACTTTCATTCCACCAGTGCTCCATACGCATTCATGCATCTTCCACTGATGCTATATAATCTTTGAAATTAACTGCGCCTTAAATTATACACAATAAAAGAAGCAAATTTGATCCTGAGTATCCATATACAAAGCTAAATGTAAATGGTTAAAGGAGGGTGAATGTACACTTGTGTGTCATTATATTGCACTTAGGCCTAATTTGTTTTGATCATTTAATGCACCTAGCCCAGGATCTTTCTTTTTGTAAATTTTTTACTTCTTTAAGTGTGAGCTTTGTTTTCGAAATTTCTGCAGCACTTTTACCAAACTTCATAACTTAGTGGCTAGCATTCGTGCTTTTTGTTCGGGGGATTCTCCGTTCACTTCTTGACCTGCGATCCAAGTATTCCGATTTAAGTTGTGATCATCTTTCTCAGTCCATTCCGGGTAGCAATTGTAAGTTTTAAATTCTTAACAAGCCATAAAGTGATCTTAAATTTCGGAATATCTTTAAGATAAACTGCCTTACATTAAAGGGGAGACAGTATAAAGTAAAACATATTAGCTCATTCCAAAACAAGTAAATTAAAGGAGACCCTTTATTTATAAGAATGGCACAGTAACGTATTTTCTTTATTGTGTAATGACAAACAAGTAACTGTAATGTGGAACTGCAAATTGCCGCAGAAGCTGACAGCCATTTTTAAGATGAAATGATTTCCAACGGTTTTATAATTTGATTACGAGAATGACCAACTGTAAGCATAAAGATTTAAAGGGCGCTGAAATTGCCAGAAGCCGCTGTCGAGTAATTGTTTGTGTCTGGCGTAGGCAACTTTTGATGTTGCGTATCAGATATAGCTGGCTGTTAGTAAGGGGGTTAATTTATTACCCCTTTGTTTAGAATGAGTGGCTAACCGGAAGAGCATTTAATTGACTGTAACTCGAAAAGGCTCAAGAAACAAAAAACATTTGTCGGTCTGGAGTGCGTTTCAACGAAGTGCCAACCAGATGTAAAACAATTCGCGTGGAGAATTTACGTAGTTCATTAATTTCCTTTTTTTTTTTTTTTTTGCGTAATTCGTAGAATGTTCTGTAGCAGGAGCTTGTGAGAAATGTTGTGATTGGCTGTACATCTGTCGCTTAGGGTTGTGAAAATGTGCCGATTGTATGTCATTTAATTCATATGGAAAAGACGGAGTTATTTGTGGTGTTAAAGTGATGTTGCTAAAATAGTTTTTGAAATAATTGACAAAATTGCGTGAAATCTCAAGGGATGTCATGCTACTGGACTCCGTCTTGCAATTTTTAATGTGTTGTCAGTAATATGAAAATGGCGATTTTTGGTTCTTCAGTGAGCCTTAGCGTCACTTCATGTAATTTCCTACACTATTCATGTAACTAGGTAATGGCAAAACATAACAGTTTGCTAAGGTACTTTCATGTAGTGTAAAACAACAGCTATCAGCGTATGATCTCTAATGGCTGTCGTGTTTATGTCAATAACTAACTAACTACAGCATCTGGGCATACGAAGTACTGTATGGACGTAATTTTCTCTTTGCCTTTGTAATGACATGAGACTGTAATTCTTAAGTCCTGCGGTCTGTAATATGCAAATTTTGCATCTCGCGAGGGGAAATGAATTAATAAAATGAATCCATTTGACATTGGCGGCTCCACGTGCTCTTCGATGAACTCGCTGCAGTGTCACCTCGTCCACCATACACAGGCAATCCCAGACCTAGGCAATTTCATTTCATGCAGGTTCAGACAAGTAATTTTTGGAACGTAAAAAAAAGAAGAATATTTTTTTTACAACACACGGCGAGGAGATCCAGAGAGCCTCTTTTGGAATATTTTGCTGCTCAACACTTGCGTCGTCAGCTTGTCTCATTTGGACGATTTAAAATATTGACACGTAAAATGCGGGAATTTATTGCGCACGAAAAGGTCAATCATATTGTCATCGCAATCAACAACACTAACAACAGTAAGAAGAAGAAGAAGAAGAAGAAGAAGAAGAAGAAGAATTACACATACAAGCACACGTTTCAGTGTATTGCTCTTGTTTGAATCTGTAAAGCATGGAAATTCTTCGTTGGCCGTCCAAGTCCCTTTAAAAGGGCGTTGTAACTCCCTTAAATACTGGATTTTATGGTAAGTGCTGATTAATTTGTGGGATATGTAGGTAGTAAAATATGTGATAAAGTGGGTTTGTAGTTTGTGTGTGTGTGTGAGTGAGAGAGAGAGAGAGAGTTCAGAATTGAAACTACATGTATATTGTGTGGAAACAGACGCAACTCAGGGTGCGTGGTATTCATAGGGCACTGTTTGGGCTCAGGATACGTGGTGTTAAAGGAAACTTTTCGAGTAAATTCTGGGATGAAACGTAAGGACGGACACGTTGCAACATTCTGTGCTCATTTTAAGCAATCTGTGTATGCAGGGGGCACGTCTTGATAATAGCATGCTTGAATGCGGGCTTAATTTCTTTTATTACTGTGTGCATTTGTTCAGTTGCTGCGGTGACTTACATCAGTGGGTTTAGAAGCATTTTCCCACCATTAATGGAAGTTTCAGGGCACAGTAAAAGTCTAAAATTCGTTGCTACGTACAGTACATGCTGCATAGCTTTTAGTGCCATCACATCTCAAGAGCCCATTTCCTTACAATTGTGAAATGCTGAAAATCCTTTCACCCAAGAGTAGATAATTATTTCTTTATTTCACAGCAGAGTGCTTTGAGGTGGCAGGGATATGTTAAAACAGAGAGTATGTTGGAAAGCATCGAAAGAATACCTTATATTTATATTTCAATACAGAACATATTAATGCAGTATTTCCCTTAGTACACTGATCGCAGTCGTCTCTACGTATTTCTCTCTCCTACATACAGCTTTGACGACGTTATTGTGTGTAAAATTTAACACCCGTGATTGCAGGGATCACGGGTGCGAATCCCCCCTCCGAGTTCGTGGATTTTTGTCACTTGTGTTTGTGTGTTGTGTATGTAGCGGCCCCTGCGACGTGCTGATCACTCGTTCAGAGGATTCCTACCGACTGTGTGTGTGTGTGTGTGATCTGGATACCTCAACAACGAGGCGGCCTGGGACCGATGTGGGCTGTACCGCCACAGAAAATAAAAATATTTATTGCAGAGTAATATTTTGTGATGCTTCCTACTGTGTACTTCTGTCCATTCTTTGTTGTTTCCCTACACTTAGTTCCTAATAGTCTCATCATAATTGGTCGTCCGTTGTTCCAGTTGCTTGCTTCACAGTCGATTTTGGGAGCTTCACTCATGTTATTCTGGTAGGTACGATTTGTGTTTCGTTAATGCAACCGGTCTCCTTTATTTTCTCGCCCGGCTGTACCCAAAGCTTTCCATGTACAACGTGTCGTTAAAACTCGTGCTGAGTTAATCAACGATAAATAGATCTGCATAGCGCATGATGAATTCTGAGGTGTGTCGCTGTGACTGTGGAGAAGATTCATTTGTGGGGAGCACATGCAGGTTAGAAATGAGGGTTGGCTCGTGGGAGGGCCGGTGAATAACGACACAGATGCTCTAGTTGGTTAAATTTCATTTGTTTAACAGTTCAGTAAGTCACTGAACACACTTCAGCAATGACTCCGGTTTAATGAACACTTAAATTACACTTGATTGAAACCGCATGTATCGAAATGTGTGTGTCGATAAAAATTTACAGTGCACTTAAACACTTGTTACTAACTTTGTGTAGGTTCGTATGGTCGGACTTAATTACATCATTTGTGTAATCATGGAGGCCGTGTTTCTGCTTTCACTAGAGCACACTGATATGGGATGAGGTCCGCCGTCTTTGGATGATGCTCGGTGATGCGAAGACGCTGGTCTGTCCAGAAAGGTTGGTGACATGAGGACAAGAGGACTTAATCATGATAACTGGGATATCGTAGGTTACATTTGTCCACATGTTAGATTTGCGTGATGCCGTTAAGTGTAGAATGAGTCAAATGGTTTGGTGTAGAGTAGGCAAAATAAATTAAGGGTTGGAAGAGTTTGCGTGAAATGTGTAAATTAATCGAATGCTATGAAAAGCATGGAAACTGAGTAAATTAGTAAAGTAAATTAATACTAATTTCATTTCCTGTTCTTCGAGTTTTGTGTACACAAATATTACATCGCTTCTCAGAACGTCGTTCCTAAAGCAAAGCAACTCGCGCCTTTATCGGGCAGGAGGTACTGCACCAGATATGGGACTTGAATTAACCCTGTGTTTAATTCCAACCACACTTACTGCTTGCGAAATTTGAGTTTATTACAGCGTTTTGATGAAGGCTTTGGTCTTCTGGGATGTGTAACCGTGTCTGCTGGTAAAAACCGACCGACGTTTCGAAGGAAATTCTTTCTTACCTTCATCTTCAGGGCCCATCAGTACAAGAAGACGTTCTTGGACCCACTAAAATCCTTCGAAACGTCTGCAATTATTTGTCCATCGACAACGCCTAATATCACAAAATTTGAATCTTCATCTGATGTGTGGTTGACCGTGCATCGTAATTCAGCAAGGATAAGAAACCAATAAGATGTCACTTTTGTGTTATCCTTTATTTCTCCTTTACAAGTTGCTCAACATGTTTCGAGCGACCATGTGCCCATCTTCAGGAGCTGACGACTGCGTAGTGTTATCGCCACGTGTTGGTATTGTGCTGGTATTATTCAGATGTGTCTTATCTGTGTGGGTCGATATGTTCTACGTATGTCCAGTGTGATGAGTCGGTAGCTGTCTTTGAGTGTAATTTTGGTTAGGTCGTTGGCTGGTTTGGTGGGGTTTTCGACTGTGTATAAGTTTTCTAGATGGAGGTGTTGGTTTAGGATTTTGTTTAGTTTTTTGGCGGCCTTCCTCCGTCCCTTGAAATTTGTAACACGTCATAATAATTTTCATGTACCTAAATTCAAAATTACGTTTCGTTCCTTTTGGCAGGTATGTGTCACATAACATTGTTACGTGATTTCCCCAAGGACGTTAAATAGGACACATTTATTCCATTTATTTTATGTATGCATTTTGTCTGTGCTGACCGGGGTACGACACACGATACTCGTATACCTATGTATCCACTAAAAGAAAATCCGATTTGCTCCTCGCTGTCGGGAATAAGCCGACTCTCAGCATTGCGCTGTTGGCAGCATGGTGTTGAATACTGATCGAATTTGGCGCATGGAATATTAATAAGTGATAATTCAAAGGCGGTTAGTTGGTAGGTCATGTATTACTCATGAGACAGTAAACATTCATACAAAACGCTGCCCAGAAAACTTCAGAGGAAGAGAATACTTGAGAGATTAGGCGAAATTGTGACTGTGGTATTAAAACTGATGCTACAGGAATAGGCTTGAAGTTGGTGTATAGATTTATGTTGATGTAAACATAGTCTAGTGAGTGGATTTTGTGAGCACGACAATGAACTCCATGTGCTATAAAAGTATTACCTGACGTGATACATAAATAATGTTGAATGAAAACGTTGCGGTTTATAGTGATTTAGTATGTATCTAGTTACTTAGGCGGGTAGATGGCAGGTGGAGAATTGTGTAAATTGTGGTAGGCAGGTAGGTTCTAAAGGTGTGTAAATTGGCTGGTAAATAGGGTATGTAGGTGTGTAATGTAGTACATACGTAAGCCTGTATTAAGTCTGAATCGGTTTGATGCAATATTCAATTTAGTTACGATTCATTTCCACGACCGAAGCCTGAAATATTCTCATCCTGTTATTATAATAGAAAATCCATGCACAACATCATGAACAAAACAACACTTTCACAAACTAGCCATGTAGTCCTCGTATTGTTTGTATTACAAGCGGCGTAAATCTCTTCACAGAATTTCAGTGCATTTTTAATTTTGTCGCGTCTAAAAACTTGCACGGATACAGAATACAAACAGAGATTTTTTGTTGCCGGCATTAAAATACTCGTGAATGTTGAAATGTGAAGGAAATAAGACTCTACAGATTAAATTAATTTGAAGGAAAAAAGAAGAGAAAACTCCTGTTTTGGTATGTCCTGTGTTTACAATTCTACGAATGCGAAGTCACAAAATGTTAATCCGCACCTGTTTTTATTGTGTTTGACACAAATTGCAACTCTTTAATTAGTGCCAACTAGTTTTCAATGAAGAATTTTTATTGGCGGATGTCGTGTACTATTTAGATAAAGTTGTATTCGACGTACAGAGTTGTTCACGCTCTCTCTCAGAAGATGAGAGTTTAGGCTAATTTGCACTGGGCAACTTTATGGGGGGAAATGTTTGCAACCGCTCAACTCTGACTGGCTGGCTGTCTGTGTAAAGAATATTTTTGTTGAACTTACAACTGACCCTAGAGTGGACTGAAAGTGTAGTTGAAAAGCCGGCTGCTTTGCTGTCCTCTTGCCCGTCACGTGGCTAACTTGAGTCACTTTTTGTTCCTGGCCAGACACTCACTTGCTGCCTCATCTGTGCCTAGTAATATTATTTATACTTTACGACTTTACGTTTTCTTTCGTTAATTCGGGATACGTCATATGCCGCCTTGTACAGTCTTGAGTACACCGAAATGGAACTGTAGTGAAGTATTTAAGTTTTTGGACCTTTATAAAGGTACGAAATTCTTTGTAACGTAAGACCTGACGGCTACTCCATCAAGAACAGAAGGAGAGTTACCTTTGTAATACTTCCTCAAGGAAGTAAGGCTCACCTATTTCCCCATGTATCAGTAGGATCCAGACACAAAAACACAGAAATTCGTGCAAGCCTACAATGCCAATAACGTCCACTAAACCAGATACATTTCACGAGCCCAACAATTCATCGTAGGCCTTTGTATAATCATCATCATCGTCTGCTGGCTGCTCCGGTTTAAACCATTCCGAAATGTTTTATTTCGCATTTTCTATTAAGTTTAATGTAATGTGCTTTTGTAAAGGCGATTAATATTTGTATTTGGCCAAAATCAAAACACACATAAGAATTTGTTTATGTTATCTCGTAACATATTCTTCGTCAAGACAACTAGCTTTATAAAAGTGATAAAATGAATGTTGGTAAGGTGTGGGGATTACGGAAAAAAGTTTAACGAAAAGTGTTACATCGAAAGCTACCTCTATGTGGAAAGTCAGAACACCTAGACGGCTGACAGTCCTTGTGGCGTGAGACAAAACACATTTCTTGATGGTATCTGAAGTTAATACTATCCAGAGTTGAAACTGTCATCACAAGCCAGTTTCGTACTGCCACTTCTAGCTAGTCTTCTTTAGTTTTCAAGTCATCTGTTATTAGTAGCTCTTCGAATTTTCAGTAAATGTTTGAAAGCCACCCCGTGACATGTCATGCAGGTACGGAGGGAGTGATGAGGTACCCACCAGCTCACTCTTAATGTTGGCGTTTGATGGGGGTGGGTTCAGATTTATAGAATTCATTCTCATATTGCCTTGTAGGTCAGAGCACTTTCTTTCCCAAATACTTGCAACAGACCTTTTTCAATGCGCCATTAATTTATCACGTACTAATCTGTGGTCTTACACAAACACTTGGATTTGTCGTTCTTTCGAAACATTTAAATAATTCATGAAAAGATAAAACAAATCTAATATCCGCTCTAATTACTTCTCTTATTAACAATATAACACAAAGCCGTAACAACAGAATTGTTGATACATCTAACTTTTAATTGAGTACACAAGGAAACTCTCTTGATTGGCTTTCCTCAGGGACATGTTTTTAATATGTAATAATATATAATATAAAACTTATATTATTAAAGTTATTTTCTAGAGGGCTGTAGATAGCCTACTGAGTTTGTTTTGAAAGCCGTTACGGTGTAATGTCGTATTTTCTTTTTTGTGTTGTGCATATTTGAATAAAGGACGCCACGCACGAACACATTCGTGATCTGTATATAGAAGTTTATGTGACGACAGTGGCCATCATGCAAGGCCTCGGAGTGTTATTCATTGCACCATTAATGCTTTGACAGTTTTTGTACCGTACGTTTGAAATTCTTTAAGCCGAAATAATATCTTTGACACATTTCATGTACTTGACGTTCAGGTTACCGTGCATCATGATAAATTCTTAAAATAAAACCAACCAGATGCACTAATTTTTCAAATTTACTTTTCGAATAAAACTCTACATGTTTCGGACAGTTCTTCTGTCCATCATCAGGAGTTTTTCACTGTACACACAGCAATGGTA
>Ga0131853_10017597_pt1 | contig 13014 bp, 6 predicted proteins | sample TergutLab28metaG_FD_92764 | JGI IMG/M metagenome (GOLD analysis project Ga0131853, IMG submission 92764) | Labiotermes labralis P1 segment gut microbial communities from Petit-Saut dam, French Guiana - Lab288 P1 (version 2) (version 2) | ecosystem: Host-associated > Arthropoda: Insects >...
AACCGGTCTGCAGCATTTCGGGGGGGGGGGGGGGGGGGGGCGAACCCCGCCCCGGGGGGAGGAGGGGAAAACGGGGAAATTCGGGCCCCCGGCGCGTTTAAAAGGGGTTTTTTTGGGGGTTCTTTTCGAAAAAAAAAAGTGAAGATGGTGAAGGGGGGGAGGGGGGGGGGGGGGGGTGTTGTGGTGGGGGGGGGTTGGGGGGGGGGGGGGGGGGGGGGGGGGAGTGCTAAGCCGGCCATCGGGGACTGAATGAGAAACCAGGAATACTGGCAGTCCAGACGCTGTATAACGGCATTTCTTCGGGAGTTCTCTGCTAAAGAACTAAGGAACTGTAAGTGCTGAATGCGAATTAGTAAAGACACGGTCTTCGCTTTTCTGGGTTGTTACGCAGCGTTGATTTGTAGTTGTTTACCGACGTTTCGGGATAGACTATCGGTCCCATATCTGAAGAAGGGACCGACTGGCTCTCCCAAAACGTCGGTAAACAACTGTCAACATGCGCTGCGTAACAACACAGAAGAGCGAAGATCTCATTTACACCGCGGAGGAAGCAATGAACTCTCGCATATTTGAGACAAATGGCACACTATTGACAGGGCAATATAACTTGAAGAGATCCATCCTATTCACACTGTTATTGATGAAACGTCTCACCTACGATAGGGGTCATGTCACAGAAGGGTGACCGTGACTTAAGTTTACGTCAGCTGGAAACCTACTCCACGAAAGCAAATTACTGCCATAAATCAAAGAACTGCACTTTATTTCACGTGTAGAAGAAGTGGTGAGATAAAGGAAGAGGATGCACACGAGGCTAAACACGGCCAAGGTGCAGCGGTCGTTTCACGTCCAGCCATTTAATCTATTCAAATGTGTTCTAATATGAAATTCTAAGTAGGTAATTCATCGAAGGAAAGTCCTTGACAAGATAATGTCATTCGGCCGGCCAGGAAATCCCCCTCCCTTTACTTTATAAAATCTAAATGTTCATGATCATGCTCACAAGAACCCGCCCCTCCATCACACACCGAGTCATCTGATTCCAATCCACAACCTCACGGCCTATTTTTGGGCGCAATTTTTTTATTATCCTTATACTTGCATCACGGTCTCCAATGTGGTAACGTCTCGTCAGATTTCCTGATGAAGATTTTGTGTGTAATACGTACCCCACTCATTCAACACTACTTGGAGAAACAAAAAAAAAAATCTGAGGAACACATATTATGAAGTTCCTAATTTTGCAATTTCATTCTCCCTCATATTAATTCTTCCTCTTCGACTCATATAGTTTCCTGCGCACCCGCTCTGGAATTGTATATTCCTCCTGTACAACGACAGGCCAATTGCCATCAATAAGTACAACATCTGCAGATATCCATCACGGTCGTGACACAGATCTACGCGCTGGACAGCACGCACACTGCAGCTTCCTTCAGCAGTGTGCACAACTGCAGCCAGTACAGTCGTATTTCTGACGTCCATCTTCAAGCTATACAGACGCCATAACAATTTCCACAATAAAAACTTTGTATACGTCTCCACTATTTCTGACAGTCGTATATAAAGACCATGGCATACGCCATGATGACTGCCATGAACTCTCATTCAGATATGCAACGGCCCATTTTGGGACATTCCATTAGGAGAATTTAAAACAACCACTGGAACTGGTCCGGACAGATATGTTTCTTGAAACGGCATTGTTAGACATTCGCAGATCACAGTTACATACCCGTGGATACGAGCAAATTGTCCATTAAATACATCAAGACGTAAGTAAAATTGTATTTATAATTAAACAAACTGCTTAAAAATCTAAGCTATGCGGTGTAACGAAACAGGAGTCAAGAGAGCATATTTGGTGTAATGACTGAACTGTGGACTGGACTATCCGGTGTTCTAATCCCAACACAGGCAACAGAATTTTTCTCTTCTCCAAAACGTCCAGACCGGTTCTGGGGACAATCCAGACTGCCATCCAATGAGTACCGGAGTTCTTGGCGGGGTTAACGCAGCCGGGGCGTGAAGATGATCACGCGTCTTCATTTAGTGCTTTTGTTAAGAACATGTGGAGCTATGCGTATACTCCGCCTTTATTACTTCATGACGTGAAGGGAGATAATTTACCTTTCAAACCCCCTTAAGTACTGAAATTTGTAGAATATCAGTAACTTTCAAAGTTCTGATCGCACTTAATGCATTTCAATTCGAGACCCACTCATGATTATAGAACGTCAAACTATTAGTCCGTCCTATTTCAGACGGTGAACAAGATCTGCAAACTGTCTTATTTGCTAGCACCTCGAAATCGAAGTTTGATTTCGTCGAGACTATGGGGCAACTCCTTTACGTATTTTCCATAAAAGAAAATTCAGCAAAAAAATCTTACATTGTCCCATTTAAGTTTTCTGTTGTAGCATGGGACAAAGTTTCGTCGGTATAAGTGTAGCTTCGTGCTGCTAACTCAGAACCAAGGCCAAATTCCTGTGGCCAACATACTGTGAAAGAAATCCATGTCAGTGAAGGTTATGGCACGGAACAGGCATTCAGTAATTTCAACGGCCGGCATGATGCACAGCATTCTAATATATTCCACCAACGTTCACACATTCAACTCTATATGTCGCCTATAGAAATAATCTGTGATCGAGTGTATTTCACCGTAAAGTAAATTTAAACAAACGCTCAAGTACGTACATACACAACGGTGCGCATCAGATTTATAAAAACCGTTGTCAATTATAGCTCTGCGAACACGCTTTGAAGAAGTGGCCGGCCTAGATAGAATTGCTCATTACTTACGCAGCGACATACAACGAAAATCACGTACAAATACACAGAAACACACACAAAAAATCGGCTATGCTAGCCATTTATACAAAGCAGGAGTATAAAATTATTCCTACTAACTCAAAAATTGTCATCACAATAACAGCAACAATTTTATTTGCTTTTCTGTAGTTTAATACCTCTGATAACTTACAGAGGCTTATAATATTTGTCCGTAAAACAGCGCATTATACGTCTTCCATATCTACAGTTTTAAGCAGAAAACTGTTGGAGAAGAAGGATTAATATTATCCAAATACGAAGATGAGATACGCTCATGTTAAGCTTTTATTGACAGCTTACTATCGCGGTACGGATTTTCTAACAAAACATTAGTAAAGCGAATTATAATACCGAGAGCTTAACTTTTTATATACCTAAGGTCTAGGCATTAAAAACTGCAAATACACGTAAACATATTTCCCATTTTTCATTTAACCTCTTACCTACAATAAAACTATGCTAAACGGCATTTAATAATCGGTCATTTACCTTACCGTATATCAAAAATCAGCCTACAAAAAAAAAGGAATGTTATTCATTTTACGAGTTTTTTACGAAGAAAAAGAGGAAACCCCTATATGCAGACCACGCCCCTCAGTCTGTGACCTAGTATCGGCGACTTAACTGTTTGTCGGATTTTCAAGAAACTCGGTACTGCAGCTTCTTTACGAAAAGCTGGGAAGCCAGAGTGAGTTTCGTGAAAATCGGGTCAATGACGGTCAAATTTTACTTGCGGGCGTTAACTGTATTTCCCTCCTTCAGTTTCCATTTCCTTCACCCATCCGGACGCAAATTGGTACAGGAGATCTCCACATAATACCCTGGGGCGGACTGACCGTGAAACGTACGAAGCTTCGGAGCCACTCACTTGCATGGGCCCCTTCCAAGGCCCTGGGAGGATCACTAGCAATGTCTTCACATGGTTATATGTTTTTAAAAAATTTGCAAAATGAAAACATTTTAACCACATTCGGTTAAGTGTTATAGAAGTGGTCAGGCGGTTAATTATTAAAAATATTATGTTATTTTTCTGGATTTTGTGATGTTTGTGGTATTTGTCAGCTTTTTTAAATCCGTATCTTTGTGATTTTTTCTCTTTCCAAATAAATATTCAATTTCGTACCTAATTTTGTATTCTTTTTCTCAAAGGGGACTTCAAAAACTATACAAGCTTCAGCCCCACAACACTTAGATCCGCCCCCTGATAATGTCATTAAGCCGCTGTGACTCTGGTAAAAATGGATGCGATAGAAACCACGTTCTACCTAACCGCGTAGACGCATTTTTTACTTACACTCTACACTTCTGTCAGCTTTCGAAAATTCTGTAGAGGAAACATACATAAAAACGTACTGAGTGATTATGGGTTTCGTGAAAATCGGCGCAGTGAACAACATACTTTTCTTAATGGCGTAAAAAAAATCTCTCTCCACACATTCCACATTAATTGACCGATTTTCGTGAAATCTGGTGTAATCGCCATATAACAATAATCAGCGTTTGCGAGTTTCGCGAAAATTGGTGTGGCGAAGGTCGTTCGTTTCTTATGGGTGTAAATGAAATACATTTAGGTCCGTGTTATGAAACTCTATGACGTTTTGAAAGCAAAGAACACCTTTGTTATTGCGTGTACTGCGTAACGATATTCACCACTTGCAGTACTGTTGTTGAGATTTTGGTACCCCGGTAAACTTCAGAGCCGTCTTGCAAACCTGCAGCTAACAGAGCTTATTATGTAGAAATAGTCAAATACCAACCACGCTCCGTAAGGAAAATATATAAGTATCATTAAATGAGCAAGCTCCCTGACAAGCTTCATGTATCACTTTCATTTGAATCGTCAATTTGAAAATACGTTAAACAAACCACGTAACACGTGGATCATTATAGAATTAATTTATTCCTACTTCTTTTCGAAAAAAACATTCCCATTTAGAGGTACAATGCTGCTCCTAATCTCAAAACACACCAGCAATTTAAGTAAAAAAAAGTTACCTAATTTCAAGACATATCAAGATATACCGGTACCACAGCGTATCTTGCCAAATTGCCAAAGCAACAAGAGTCCAAAAACTGTACACAACAAAAACAATACTTCCATTATCGAGCTTGTAACAAAATTTCAGTGCTGTACATCCCCACGAAGCAGGATCTTCACAATTAAACAACTTTCAAAAAACTAATTTACTAATAACAGAATTTACAATATGTATGATTTACCTGTTTTTCCAATTCCAGGAGGTTGACTTATATTCGATATCAGTTCTTCTACGGAAAATCATGGTGCCTTTTCGTAAATGAAATGTATTCCACCAATGCACTTATTACAAATTCAAATTATCTTTAACCAACACCAAATCTTGGGAGAGGAGGGAAACCGCCACTCTATTTTGATTGCATCACAGAACACCACACTGTCTTCATGCGTCCGTAACAGCACTCATTTCAGGTTGGAATCTTAAATATGTTCGGCATGTGGTACGCAGCTTGATTTGTGAATTGTGCTAATACTTGGCGTTTTCATACACACATCACGAAAAGCATATCAATTAATTCACAATGAAGTTAACAATTGATATTAAACACTGCGGAATTCTCACGTACACTTCCGCGTATTACTGTATCACTTGCCTCACATCACACAGTTTGTACCACGCATCCACTCAACCAAACACCCGGCCGGCAAATACAGGTACAAGCAACTGCATGCTGTGACTGCAGCTGGCCAACGTGGGGAGACTACGCTTTAGACACCAGCCAGCAGGTAACCGAACGACACAATCCTCAAAACGAGGCTACCAACATTCCACAACTATAACCAGTCAACTTGTGGGTGCAACCAACATAGCCCAACTCTAGCCTCTCTTGCAGGTCTCGCTATCCAATAAAACGATGCCCGAAGAATGATGTTCTCTTCTCTCTCCTCCCACCCCACCCCGACCGTGACAGCAGATACACATTCCTGTAAGTACTGACCAATAGCATTCCTTTAATCTCGCACTTTGAACGCAACGTTAAATAAACCATATATAAAAATTAATCTCGCACCAACAAAGTTTCCTCCGTGTCTTCTGCTAAAGTCGAAACGCAACCTGGTGGCAAACATCTGAACTAAAACAGAATGAAGTTGTACTCTACTTTCTTCAAGGTAATGCTACACGCGACGCAATGAAAAGTAAAAACGAAAAAAGCAACTATAATTGAAAAAAAGACATTTATATAGTCCTGAAATACCTGAACTCGGGAGAATTTTACTTTGGCAAGTTGTGGATAACTCACAATATAGTACACCACTTACTGAATGAGAAACAAAACCTCTGATTTCTGATATTAGGACCGCTGGTTTTCTTCAGCAAAATCAAGCAACCGTCTTTTGCTTTATGCATTTATAACAATTACGTACTTTTTACTGAACTCCCACATATCTCGCAGCAACATAGTTGGCACGAGACTATAACACATAATAGCTGTGAACAAAATACAGAGGTATTTTCCATCTCTAACTTTGTAGGTATCTTTTTGACGCCTTCCCTTTGATTTCTCTGCTAATACTACGCACACAGAATAATTTTAGAAGTGGTATTTACACCATTCGATATGTCTCTATGTCAGACAATAAATACGTCAAGTATCAGCGAAACACATTCGTCATCCTGCAGCATGGTCTTATAATTAAACAATCACAAAAAATAAATTAAACCACGCACATTGCAGTTGGGACCAGCTAACTGTTTTTAATAAACTTGCAACTCGTTTCGGCCCATCTGAGTTATTCCCAAGGAACTATTAATTGGCTTTGAAGTCAATAACACAACTAATGTTTAGTTAGATGTTATATGCTAGGTCAAAAGACTACATGTTTCGGCCGGTAGTGACCATCATCTGGTCTTAGACGTTCGACACGCTTAAGAGTACTTTATACAATTGTGTGTTGGCCAACACACAATTGTATAAAGTACTCTTAAACATTTGTTGTGTTATTGACTTCAAACCCACTTAATAGTTTATATTACACAACGCGGATGGCACTATTCAAAGTTATTCTCAAGGACTTTTTAGCATTCGTCTAAAAACAATAAATGATTAAGAAAGAGCGTACAGAGTATTTAGTGAATTTATGTGTTTGTGTTATAATTTCCTCAACAAGGACACCTAATTTCACTCTACACTCCTACAGTTACAACAAGAACAAAAGAATTTCTATAGCTCATTTCCGAATTAATGATTGAAGTTATTATTTAATTTCAAATATAGACACTTGCAAAACTCGATGGCGCTCAAGACATTAACACAAATTCAAGAATTCTTCAAACCGTAAAAATCCTCACATTTTACTTCATTATTATAGCAACTGCTTATTACTTATCATCATATGAATTCTATCCTTTGATTTTAAGTAATACCCACATTCGCATGTACAATATATTCATAACTTACAAACTGTGCTGCACATATGTTACTATAATACTAAACCTTCATAAAATCTCCACTCAAGAAATGAAAACCTTAAAACCTTGAAACTATTGTACAGGAAGTTTTCAAATCAATATTATGTACAAAAACAAAAAACTCAGCATAAAAAATTGTAAGCAGTTTAATAGCTAGGAATTTCAATGCAATATGCTTGAATACCTTCAGGATAGATGTCATTGTATCAACTACTTAAATTATATAATATTATGAATCGTTATGAATAATTGCTATTTATATGAAAATTAAATCTCATTCCCATTTTTAGAATCTCTCAAGTTTTTCGAATTTTGTTTTACATGAATAAGGCCAAGCCGGCCGAACCATGTTGCAATAAAATTAAATACTAATAATAAAAAATGTACTTATGGTTGACGGTTTATTCTAACACTGTATAAATTTTGTATTACTGAAAGGGAACTTACAGAATAAAGGTTAAAAATTCAGATATTTCTAGATATGCTGGATGGGATGGTTGGATGTGAAATGAATCGTGGGGTCCGTAGTTGTTGGTATTCAAAAGATATCTATCTCACCTTACCGTTCTGCCTGACAGTTAGAAGGTTCTGGCAGCTAATTTTGTATTCGGTCTTATAAGTGCAACTGAACAGGCAAGTTGTTCAGTTTTGGTTCGATTCTGTAGCAATCAGTTCGTGTTTCGTCGTAAATTATCAGGATATCATTCCCACATATCGTGAAAAACGACTTTTTTCTAGCCTCTCTTTTGATGTGAGTTTTGTATAGGATTGCAGGAAAATTTCTTCATGTAAGCCAGAAGTTGCGGTTCCCGTCGCTACATTTCCATGGGTTTGCAGAAGTGCTGGTTAAAGTGGAAATAACTTTGATTCTTGACTGAAGTAAGAACAATATTTTAATATAATATAATATAATATAATAATTGAAGTCCGGAAAATTGCTGATTAATAATTAAGATATCTTTTATATGAAGTTTAATGTACAGGTCTTTAATATATAAGGTTATTAACCTGTGATTAGAATTTTCAGTAATTTTACCACATCTTGTTTAAATTTTATTGAGTAAGATGCGACAGGTGTCTTAGATAAACACATCATATCTTTTTGTTTTTACAAAGAAATTTCGCTTATTTTAGGCGAGTATCCGGAAATTACTCACAGCCTGACGGATAGGACTATTTTTCTCATGATTCTGAAGTAATGCCTTTAATCGGGTAAGATGATGGATTAATTTTAAAAATGTCACATTTAAGGTAATTTTTGCCTTTGTTTCTGCCTTAAGTCAGTATGTCCTATAACGGTGTCTAACAATAAATTGTACATCAAGTAGATAATTTTCTTTATGGTTGAACTGATCGTGTCCATTATGGTGGCAGTCCTGTCTTATCGGTGTTATTAGCTGAAGAAGTATTACCTTCCGCTTTTAGGCGTGTTCGCAAAATTGCGGAAAACGACTATTAGCTACGTCATATCTGTCTGTCTGTCTGTATACCTGTCTGTCCGTCCGCGTGGAATAATTCGGCTTTCACCGGACGGGTTTTCATAAAATTGGGTATTTTAGAATTTTTCGAAAATCTGTCGAGAAAATTCAAGTTTAATTACAATATAATGAATAATAATATCGGGTACTTTACATGAAGAAATATTTACATTTATTATACTATCTCGCTGAATTCTTCTTAGGATAAAATGTTCAGCCATTTTGAAGAGAAAATCAGAAAACAATTTTACATTGAATACATTTTTTCTTTTTCCGGAAATCGTGCCGTTTATGAGAAAATGTGGAAAAGGGTGGTAGAAACAAACAGGCCACAGATGATAATATAAGAAGGCGCATGCGCTTAACTTACTGGATAACTAATGCTACAGACACATACTCAGAATTTGTAATACTTACTGTTTTTCCACGACAACAACGGTTTCACGAAGGCGACTCAGTGTTGAATTATACGTGCATTGCCTGAACTCGTCAATGTCCTTTAAAAATACGCGTTTGTCTTTCTGTAGAATATTTAGCTGAAGGGAAATCTTCTTTTAGCTTGGGCACAAAGGTCTATGGATTACAAACTTAAGAACGTACTTTCTATACACGTTCTAAATTTTGTAAAGAAGCCCTGCTGATAGTCAATTGACCGAAATATGTCATCAAGATAAAAATAAAATAAATGTATTTTTGTGTTTGACTGAAACCAGAAACTATTTTGTGTCTTTTGGTTCATGAACATGAGTAAATCACACTATAACACACTCAGTAAAACATTACACACCTTGAGAAATACCAACAAACAGCGACAAACAATCAACGACAGACGTAATCGTGCAACACATAAATTCTAGCCAAGAATGAGTCAGTTGTCATACCACGCGGACAGACAGACATGGCGAAGCTACTAGTCGCTCTCCGCAGTTTTGAGAACGCACCTAGAAACCTACCAAGTACCAGGTCAACCGTGACGAAAGACGTCGTTAGAGATAGGCTGTTTAATAGTCTTAAAATACCATAATATTTGCAATAAATTAAGTTATTGGAACAGAAAACATTAATAGGTTTCCAGAGGTCAAGCTACAAGATGCTTACAGATATCCATCATAATCACCAGCACAACATCATCATCAAAATCAGTAGCGCTACAGCCCACTGTGAACCTCCGTTTCCCGCAGAACCTTCTTCCACAGCTCACTATCCCTGGCGACCATCTTTGGAGCCGCAGAAACTCGAATATTCATCCACACCATTCATCCACCGAAGTATTCTCCCATCTCTGCTGCATCCTTCGATTTTCAAATTCTTTACACTTTTGGGCATTTCTTTATTGTCCATTCTTTTTAGGTTCCTTTCCCCCCAGCAAACTTGTTGCTTTTATCCTTCCGATAATATCCGGTGACCAGTATACTGTGACACTTCTTGACTGTACCATTCTTATCCATTCTCTCTCTTCCTTGAGCTGGAGCCTACATTTTGAGTGATGTTTCCTTTTTAAACCATAAGTCTTAATTCACCTGTGTTAAGATCCATGTTGTGTTTCCGTACATTAGAACATGTCTAACAAGGGTCTATGTCTTTATGTTCATGGTATATAGTATGTTTTACATGCATCAGTATAAGACTGCTTATATTGATACAGGCAAAACACATTATACGATACTTGTATATACATATATACAACCGTCTTCCTGAAGATGAACCCTCGGTTTCGAAGCATGTACACAAATTAAAATATTAGTTTAGAAAAGGTGCAGTGTATTGGTTTGTTTTGTGTAATTATATCGCAATGCACGGCGCAAAAAACATAAAATTGGCTAATAATGTTGGGGGAGGGGGGAAAGGACCATAGCTATTAGAAAATTAGTAGCAAAAAAAAATCTTAGGTAGAAAAATACTGGAACGGCATTTGCCCACCCTTGCGCCCCCTCCTCCAAATTATGCCTATGTGTTCCAGATTGGAAGATCAAGCAAGTGTGATTCTCGGAACTTCAGAGTAAAGATTCATAGTCGGGGGGGGGGTGGGGGAAGAAAATACACGGCGCAGGTCTCTTTGTTCCTTGCTATGAAGAGTGCCACAAACAATATAATAGACACGTAATGACCAGACTCGTTTGCTTAGTCGAATTTTTCCTTATTATTTTTCAGTAACCCAGGTTTAGAGATCGCCGACATTTTAACTGGGAAGACCGGGCTCGATACCAGACCTATCCACGTGAGATTCATTGTGGACAAAGCAGTAGCGGGACAGGTTTCCCTCCCAATTTATAGGGTCTTCCCTATCTGTATCATTTCGCCAGTTTTCCATTCTCATTTAGATTCCTTTTTATCGTTCTCCATTTTGCGCCTTGGTCCTCCAAGTCGTCCCTTTCTTTAAGTTTTTCTCACCAAAATAATGTGTATTTATCTTCTGTCCCATGCATGGCACCTGCCCCGCCCACTTTTCTTCCTTAACTTTTTCATGCTTATAAAGTCTGACGAGGAATAAAATTCATTAATTTATCCTTACAAATTCTTTAACCTGTCTCCTCTTATCTCGCTTCCCTTAAGCCCAGCGGTTTTCCTCAGCACCCTATTCTCGAACATACTTATTGTGTTTTATTCCATTCATGATAGAAAAAAAATTTCACACTTAATACAACAACGTGCAGTCTTATAAGGCTGATTATGAATACTATGACTTTGGCAGTTTTATATTCTCAAATCTCAAAAATGACTGTTTGCAACATATCACACATTTCAGGTGCAGAGAAAAAACTGTCAGGGTTTCGAATCTGAGATCTCCTAGATACAAAAGTACTTTTGCTTTATAAAATTATAAATTTGCCACCTAACACCCATAGATTGTCCACGAATGTCTTTGAACTTCACATTGTGATCGTAGGTTCGTCTCCCGAAGGTCTATTTACCTCCTGAAATCTACTGGTTATGTGATGCACCAACATGTTTAACAATTACGAATTATACGTTCTGTCCACACTGTATTTATGTGTTTTGTGCTTATCGGAGAACAAAGGGCGACTTGTGCCACTAACACAACATAAATTGGTTATTATAACCAAGATGAACAGTGTTTACTGCGCGGTACGAGCTGGGTCTTTAAATAAAATAGTCTGCGCTCCTTCTTTAAAAGGTTAATCATAGTTTGGCAGTTTTTATTAAATGGTACATCATATCTTTAGAATTTTCACAGAGTAGTTGGATTTCATAATCAATTTAGGTTTACATACAGAATCACACATTTCTATTCCTGTAAACACCAGTATCTTTTACGCTTCAACCCCTAGTGTACCAGGACCTTCTCATTATCGAGGCTTCACGATTACACTCCAGCAGGACTCCTCTAGACGAGTGATCAGCTTGACGCAAAGAAGTCTACCTGACAACACAAAAGACTCAAAAGAGACAGACATCCATGCCACCGGTTGGATTTTTTTACAGCCGATGTTTTACTGAACTCAGTATATTGCTACAATTTCACAATGATCTTGAGGTGCGTCATCCCCGTTGTGTTGGTTCAATAACAAAAAATTTTGTGTATTACACATACAGTCGAGCACAACTATATTTCACCTAGTAGTACAGTAGGAATACAACTACATGTTTCGGCCATATATGTGGGCCATCTTCAGGTTGAGATTCAACTTACAGATCAGGTATACAAGATGTGTGTGATGTTCTTTGAGGGTACTGGGCATTGGGTGGGGGGAACGAGATCTAGTTGTTACAATAGTGGGTACCATGACCTAGGGTTGTTACAAGTGGAAACACTGCTCTATTATAAACATTGCTTAGCCATAAAACAAGGTGTTGATGCAAATATCACGCAAAACATTGACGGACATTGAGTGACACTATAGTATTGGCTAGAGTTTCGTGATCCTTAATATTATAGCATGCTAGTTTTTAAGCATAATTTTTAAGAATTTTAAAGTATATTTTACTAATGATCCCAATTATAGCATGCCCTTAGCATACGAATAATAACCCACTTGACCTGTGTACAAAAACAACTGAAGAAAAATCCACTTGTAACAGCTCTAGGTCATGGTACCCACTATTGAAACAACGAGATCTTGTCTCCCCCCCCCCAATCCCCAGACAAACACCCCACACATCTTGTATACCTGATCTGTAAGTTGAATCTCAACCTGAAGATGGCCCACATATAGGGCCGAAACATGTAGTTGTATTCTTACTGTACTACTAGATAAAATATAGTTGTGTTCGACTGTACGTGTAATACACAA
>Ga0131853_10017598_pt1 | contig 13014 bp, 6 predicted proteins | sample TergutLab28metaG_FD_92764 | JGI IMG/M metagenome (GOLD analysis project Ga0131853, IMG submission 92764) | Labiotermes labralis P1 segment gut microbial communities from Petit-Saut dam, French Guiana - Lab288 P1 (version 2) (version 2) | ecosystem: Host-associated > Arthropoda: Insects >...
AATAATATTCAGCAGATATATTACTCACAAAACAAATTATATCGCTTTTTACGAGCGTCTCTGCGCAACTCCTGCTTTAAATTACTTGCTTTCTTTATCAGTTTGGCAGAACGATAATGTGCCAGTCGATATCGAACTGGATGTACAAATGGGGGTGGGGGAGACTCCATATTAGGGAAAGATTTAGAAAGATATCCTGAAACATGCGACGATTCAGTATCGTAATTTTTGGAAATATAATTTTTAATATTCCGCGGTGACTTGGTTTAATGCACGATAAATTCCTGTCACATTTATCTGGATTCACAATTGATAGTGGTTCTTGCGCATGAAATCAACAATTCCGACAGAGGTTATACCCACCAGTTTGTAAAGCAATAGCTCTATGCACTTGTATTCAGCAGATGCCATTCTGACACTGGACGTACCAAGGTGTTTTCTTGTCTCCCGAAGTACCTCAAATCTCATTTCTTGAATAGGACAGCAATTATTCACAAAATGCTTTATTGCTTATTCTTTGCAGGCCCTTATCAACAGCATTGTGGAAAAACAACAAAGAAAGATTCTAATCTGTTAAGTCACGAATGATATAAGAACAGTTTCGGATGGATATTAATTCTTGTAACACAGAGAAATGTTTACCTGTGAGATGTTAACAAGTTCGTAGTACGGTGAAACAGTCCAGTCAAAAGGATACCACGCAATTAGTATTGTTTCATGACTTTCCACAATGCGTATTGTTGATTGCACACAATGAAAAGCCAAAGTCACAAGAGCAGCACGTGTAGTGTACTTCTGAATGAGCGGGATCCAACCTGCCGCTGTCAAGTGTCCGGTGTCAGCGTCTCTGGTCGGCAGATCTTCCCACGTGAAGCTGTCTGTTAGGTCCATCGCACGTTCAATACTGCGTTGTTGAAATCTGACACAATTAAACAAGTCAGTATATAATGTTACAGAGGGATTGAAAGTGGTCGAAAAACAAATAGATGAATAAAATGATTTGGGATTCAGACAGCCAACAAATAGCAGTCCAGAACGGTCTAAAAGCCAATTTTATTATATGTAGGCTAAGTGTTTAAGTTGCCTGTAGAACGTCATCACGAATGCATACAACGTTTAAAAATAAAGGCGAAAACGTCAAAATGACTCTAACATTTTCTAGTCAGAACTGACAATGAAATATCATATATTTTCCCAAATTTCTAATTCATAAGTTACCTTCATAGTAAATATTCATATAATATATAAAATAGTTACTAAAATAAAAGTTTTTCAATATACTGGCGTCCATTTGTTTGCATCGGCATTAATTTTGTTTAATGACTTCTCTTCAAAGTTTAAATGGCGAGTGAATTATATGAAATCTACGTTACTTTTTATTTGTTTACAATAAAAATTATTCTCTCTATTTTGATACAAATTTAGGGTCTCTAATCACAGTACACAATATTATTTTATTTGAAAATCTTTCCAAATAAACATTCTAAAAAACAGACTGGAATAAATTCGCTATTTTTCTAAATGCAATATATGCAATTACCTAAACAACGAAGTGATTCAACAATATAAAAGTTTAGGAGACAACAAAAGGGACGCAATTTCATTGAAATAACTCAGATTATAAAGCAAAAATCAAGTGTGAATATTAAAATTGAAACCTTCCACGTAAATCTTGTAGCAGAGCCAGACGTTATATATGTAATTAACACAAATTTCATTTCGAATACAAAGATAAAAGAAAAGAAGTTTTACCTATATATGTCATGGTTTTCAACGTCGGATCGCACAAAATTTAAGACAAATAGAAGATCAATACAAGCATTAGGATCACAAATTTCAAAAATTATCGTTTTAGTAACTGATGAATATATTAAACAAAAAAATAAAAACCGATTTTATAAATAGCTGCTAAGAAGTGCTCAATATGGATTTTAGCAAAAATCGTAAAGAATTATCACAAGAAAGTGTATATTGAAGCTTATGCTTTCACCTTTACTGTGAAGGAACATTACACATACCTGATTATGTTTCCACAGGAGGAAAACGTGTAAATTTAATACAATTATTGAAAATATGCGGCTTTGCTAGGCGCTAAAATTAATGTTTATCGTAGAACGGCAGCACAAAGCTCTTGTTACTTTGTGAGCCGTAACTTACGTATTTTCCGAATTTTCAAATTTCCGAAAGGCACGTTCTTGCTTGTTTCTCTGGAGCGTAGAATAATAATTTCTAATCTTTCATTATTGCAACATCTAACACCAGTCAGAAAATTCGTCACTCTTGTCAAACACCAACATTTTTATAACACATATATTAGATGTTGTAACATCAAAGTTTCTGTGCTTAATAGGTTTTAACCATTTTTAAGGTATATTAAAACTCCCCTCTAACATGTGTGTTTTAAACTGACGAATAGCTTCAGGGGTTTATTGGCTGTCAGCAAACAAACGTCACGAATTGCATCTATTTTTGTTTTTAATTACACCAATGTGAGGCTTTCGCACAAAACGCGGTATATAACCTATCACATAATTACCCAATATTTGATTGTTCTACATATTTCTAAACCACTAAATTTAAATGTATATGACTTCATTATTAAAATTTGTTATACAAGAATGTGTGTTGCCACAAATGCCATGCAAACTGTTGCGAATTACCTGCAGGAAAAATAAATCCATACAAGACTAGTCATCCCAGTTAAGATACGAAGGTTTGTCATGACATGACCCAAATCATTCCTGTGTATGTACATATCGACAAACATGCCTATAAGTGTGCTGTATGTGCAGATAATCACAGTTACCATATAGATCTCGTAAAGAGTCGGCATTTTCTTCATCTTAAACGGAATACCCGCTAATCTGAGAAAGAATATAATCCAGCTGAAACGAATCTCCGACAGTCTCTCTACTTTTGTTTCTTCTCTCTCCATGCAGAAATATGCCGGAAACAAATGTATTTCGAAGTATATATTTTGCTCACTTCTGTTGGCAGTCCGCAATCACTTAGGGTCGGTAAATTTCACAATGCTGCTATGTGCGTCCGACCGTCAGAATATTAGGCACGATACTGAGCTCTTGAAAACAAGGTAAGGGATTTTCGTGAACAAAAGTAATCAATACCATTGTAAACTGCATTATTAATAGGACATGGAAGTTAGTATTTCAAAATCGTTAATTTTTTTAACTTCTAGAAAACTGCAGATAAGTAGGTCATCTGCAATTTTCGGCCACTTTATTCTGAGAAATTCGTAGAAGGAACGTGACTATTTTCTTGGCATCTCTGTATAATTCACAATGGAGAAATATATAATTGTTTAAGTAACAGATGTTCCTTTTGGATCTATTTCGTTCCAAGCCTTTAATTATCTGAACAGTATTATAGGTTAGCGATTTTGTACTGAGAAATTTTTACAATCAATTGATTTACTTCAATTTAACATAAAATACACTTGCCACCATATTTATTGTAGTAATTTAAGATATCTTTTCTTGCTGACTGTGCGCAATGATTACCTTACCTCTTACAAAGCTCTTCACGATTGTTATAGCATAATGTAAAGCACGTCGTAAGCATTGGAAACGAAGTTATGATTTTTCTCTTACATGAGCGCATTTAATTTTTTCTGAGCGTTCTATGGTTCTTCTGCCTCTTTCATTCCGATGTGATAATTTTTTTTAGTATAATTATTTCATTTATCTATAAATAAGTTCCACAAGAAATGGAGTTATTTTTTCAAAGACCTTCGCCTTTATCATGTCTTAAGGTTTGGCGACACGGAAATTATAAGTTGGTGAAATCTTAGTCCTCAACAAGGCACCGGTAGCTACAGGCATCTGTGCTTCATGCCGGAACTCGTCATGTTCAAATTCATACTCGAAAAAATTGCGTTCAAGTGTGGACAGTCTTATTTGGAACGTCAATGCTGGAATCAGCCACGTCTTCCGCTATTACAAACACAGTAATTTATCTACAAAATTAGCTCTCATATTTTTTGTCGGTACCTATCCCATTGGTCACGTGGTCTAAATTGTGGATCTGAAACGGCCCGCTTGCTGGGATTGAGAGTTCGAATCCCACTGTGGGAATAGTTATCAGTTTCTTGTCATTGTTGTGTGCTCTCAGGTATAGTTTTCTGCTACGGGTTTTCACTCGTCCAAAAGAGTCCTACCGAGTGCAGTGTGTCTGAATGTGATCGTGAAGCATCTTAGTGAAAAATCCCTGAATTCCAAGGAACTCTTGCGCTCTGGAAAAATAGTCTTTGTTTTTTTAGTTTATGTTCTCTGATGTTATAACCAGAATACCTGAAGAAGATTTGAAATTAAAATTAGTAAGTTGAAATGAAACACCGTGATATACTGATTCTCTGGTCTGGAAGGTGACTAGTGTGTTTTTAATGAATGGTAAAATTTTAGCGAAAATTAGTCTAATAGGAGTTCCTGTCTAACATATTGCTGTTCATTTCATTCAAATATTCCGACTGGTGTTTAAGAACATAGAAACCGAATTTGTGATAAAAATATTTGTAACAAATAATGTAAAGTAAGAACGTTTGATTTCATTTGTTATATCATATACGAAACTGACATTGGGTTCAATTTGTTTTCCTCAGTTTGCAATGTGTTTGTCTTTCCCTTCTACATTTATTACAATAAAATATTTACAAAATTCCGTTTAAAATATAATCCAAGTTACTAGATTTTAAAGGGAAAATTTTTCAGTGGTGATTTATGTAATACATTAACTCTTAGTGATTTAGGCAATCGGGCAAGAATTTAATAAAGACGTGAATTTCCAATTAAACTGTAAGCAATTTGGAAGTTATGGGAGTTCAAAAAACGATCCGAAATTCTGGATGTAAGAATTACGGGCGAGATCAAATTTTTAACAAAAAAAGGGACAATTAATTTCATGGGTTCTGGAGCTAATATGAAATTGCTGTCTTCAATTGCGATGGAAGTTACATCAACCTGATTTTGGCCAATGAAGCTAATTGCTTGTAAATATTATAAAGTTGCACAGCAAATTGGACGATTCGCAGTGATATTTGTACTGCCGTCAGTTGGTTATTTTTATTTACAAAAATTATTCGCGTACCTCGACAGTTGTACACTTATTTTGAAATGTTATTTTGAAAGCAAACAAAATGTTTCTCTTATTTTCAAGCCCGTGCTAACAGCACTGCTAAACGTTAAGCTCAAACCTCTCTCATGTTAATACTTGCTGCTTGTCTGATGAAATTTACAGAAAAAAATCCCAGGAGATTTGGTCCGAATTTTTTTATGAGAAGTTGCAGAATTTATTGAAACTTATAGAAAGTAATAATTGAAGCTGACTCCAAAAGGATGAGACATTATGCAGTTTGGGAGGAATTCCCTAATGTGTGGTAACAAAACGTTGTCATCCTTGCAAAAATGTGCGCAAAATCTTTTATCTTTTCTTTTGAAGCTAATAAGGACGACGTCACGAATGATAGAGCAATTATGACATTTAACCCCGCATTGTTCTCAGTGTGGGAGAACACGAGCTTCCAAAACAGGAATGAAGTAAACCAGGTGCATGAAATTTTCCATAACAAATTCGACAAAAAAAATCCTGTCCAAAACAGAAACTTCTGCAATTGGAACATAAACACTCTGCATTAGGCAATATAAAGTATTAGCCAAGATCTGGAAGTACACAAAAAAACTTGGCTTCCGAATTCTTAAAGGAATATGTTGCCAATTCACGACATATTTCGACCCGTAAACAATACATGGAATTTGACATACCTGGTTTGACAATGCAGAAGGACACGGGGGTTGAATTTTATTTAGTTAAATTGATAAACGACGTGGTTTTAAACCGTAGACGGGATGCATGTGCAGGTGACACAGATATTTAACACGATCACAAAACAAGGAAAATCCATCTTTATTGTTGAGTGTAACATCCACCAAAGCTGTCGATTAACGAAAGTTACGTTTCGAACCTAGGTGAATTCGCATTATTTGGAGGAACTGGCACATAATTCTGAACAACTTCTAATATGAACTGGGATATATAGAAATCATCTGTTTGGACAATATTTCTTGAATGGTGCTGTTAAACAGCACACGTACAGTAACTGGACGTGCGACAAAACTAGTTCGTTCCGCAAGTTGAAACACCGAAGTATTAAGAACGAAGTTTTATTCCTACAGGATAGAGCATTGGCACTTTACACATTCGCTGCTAGGGAACAATTTTGTGAGGTTTTGAAGGACTGTTAATTAGCATCTTAATTAGTCCTCTGAATGATACAGTGCAGAGATTAAGCGATAACAAATAAGTAAATAAACTTTTTTTCGATTTTTTATATTATCCGTCAAACACAACTATAGCAAACTTTGCATATTCTGTTGATTAAAACACAACCGAACGAAGTCAATTTAGGTTAAATTTTCTATGCACACGTCAGCGCACTGAAATTACGTTGACCCGCTTCACAACAATGTTAAATCTCTCCCAATTCATGTATCATTTAATGTGAAGTTATGACGGAAGTCGGAATGGATCGCTCATTCGGTACAGGCTGCACGGGTTGGGGGTCAAATCCAGGAACGGGCCGAGGTCTTTCGCACTCGTTCAGACAGGTTCTGAGTCCCACCGAATTTCCTGTATCATGAATACTCTGCCTTTCTCGGGGATGTGTGAATTTTGTACGGTTAAAATATTTATACTAAGTGTAGGTATAATTAGGGTTTTTTTTAACAATATCGATTTCCTATATCACAGATTGGAAATTCAAAGTTGATTTCTATTTAGTCTTTTGTTATGTAAAAAAACGTTGATTTATTTATAAGCCTCAAATAATTCCCAGTCGAATTGCACAGTATTCTTTTGGTAAAATACAGTGAGGATAGAGTTTAGTAAACTAGGACCAAAAAACAAAAAATTCCTCTTCCATATCTTTATGTATCCGCTGATGAACATGATTGTGTAAGTTTCGGAAAGAAAATTATTTTGTGTTTATATAATTATGATCACAATTAGGACTAAAATTTGAAAAGAAATAAGTGACAGTCCAACAGTTACATTTCTTTGGCGGTACAAATTTCGTTAATGCACAATCGTGTAAATTTACCTCTTTAGAACATACAGTAAAACAAACTATAAGAAAAGTCTGCATTCGTGCTGTACAAGAGAGTGCACTGTAGATTTTGGCATTGTAATGTGTTGTGTTATGAACGTTCTTAAAAGCTAGCACGTAATACGCATATCAAGAGAATCACGTAAAACCACAAGGTTGAACGAAAGATGTGCGAGTGAAAAGAATTATATCTATCTAGGAAGAAAGTCTCTTTCAGATTTATGAATTTTGTGCATTAAAACATTGGTTAATTTCCTAACATTTATTGTGAATTTGCTTATACAATTCTACTGTTTTCCGTAAAATTTCCTCATGTTTGCAGCAGAGTTTTTCAAATATCACATAATTTTTCTCCAAAAATAAGTTGTGTCTATCAATTTATTTCTTGAATATTCATTGTATATAATTATACTCTTCTGCTCAAAACCTGCAGACACATTAGAGATATTCAATTTTGAATTTAGTACTAAAATAACCTATATTACAGCCCTTTTTAAAATGTGAAAACTAAAGTGTGCCTTCTACCCAGTTACACTCTAGTAGTATTGTATGATTATTTGTAACCTCTCTCTGTGTCTTACTGAAAGGAACGCTGAAACATAGAGAACCTTTGTACGGGAGACATTTTCTCAAACAAGGAAAAATTCTCTTAATTCGTGAAGTGGTAGTTGTGGACGTTCTTATGAGACGTAAGCAAACTTCAGTCGTATTATGCGACTTCTCTTCCAAGATTATTTAATTACAGTTATACTTTGTAAACTTCAAATGACTTCTGATATCATGTACTTTGTCACTCCGCAATTTCAGCGTTATTTGTAAGAGTACGTTTTTCAACAATGGTGTTTCTCCCGTCTTCTCGTTTCCAATTTTGCCAGCTATTTTTGTTCCATTTGTAAATATAACGCAAAGTGATGTATTTTATAAATTTTGTTTAACACTCTAATTATTTCAAACTTTCTTCTTAATTCGTAGTGAAAGTGTGGACTTTGTCAGATATTTTTATAATTTTAGGATACAATATCGAAGGCAGCTGTGGTTCTACACTTTTGCTACTGCAAAAATATTTGTTGAGATGTGTCCCATGTTGGAAAAAGTTTGCAAATATTTTTCAGCATTTATTTGTGTTTCCCGAAGTTATAAATTCTTTAATTTTCGTAAAAATATTTAAGCACGCAGTTCTTACTGAAGTTGTAACAATTCAGTGGACTGCGTTAGTCTGAACACGATTTTAATTCTTACGTTACCGCGAGTGTTAATATACGAGTAAGCTCCAGTTGTCTTTGCATGAAAAGGATCCGAATTCAGGACTGGACGTGGTCGTGAATTACGTACAGTACTGCAGTAATGTCGAGACGTATGGTATATTACCTGTCACATTTCATCTATTATGTATTTTGGTAAGTCAAGAATGTTGTTTGTAAGTCATGAATTTGGAGCCGTTGGAATTTTTGAATGTTTTGCATCACTCTTACATTTTTAAGATTCAAATTTTCTGTCATTCTTGCTTGGAAAATATTCAAACGTATCCTAAATTTCTAAATTATATTCATCAGATATTCTAAATTCTTCAAATATTTGTTCATCCTTCAACGATTTTTATAAATTCCTGGGGAATTTCAAGCTGCTAAATAATCATATTCTATTGTTCTATAAAAATGTTAAAAAATAATTCTGACATTAACAAAATTATATTCTGTAAGTCCCTCCTTTTTTATTACCCCTCGTTTCCCTACATTTGATTTATTTAGCGCCGCTAGATATAGCTTCTTAATGTGTTATAACAATATTGTGTGATATTATGCTCTGAACGTACCAGACACATTATCTCCGATTCTTTATTTCATAAAAGTCCTATATCCACACTACATAACCTGCCCCAGTGGTAACATTTAGAAAATCCCCACAGTAAATGAAGTGATCTTCAAAACACCCAGCCTTTAGAACATAACGCTCAATGTGCCAGAAGAAACCAATGCAAAAATTGCTTATTTTTGTCGGATGTGAAATCAATTTCGTTCTGTATAAAAGTATCGTCGTAACTCGACAGCAGTTCTCGATACATTATACGTGGGTCTACAGCTTGTACAAGTTGAGAGCAAGTCGGCAGATAGAAGCAGCAATTGTTTTAATTACAAATGGAAAGCAGGAAAAATTTTAAAATTTCTTTTGGGTTGAGTTTTTAATAGGCTGTCACGGAAGATATTTTGGAAAACAATCGGTTGCAAAAGACTTGTAGACAGACATAAAAGAATATAGTCTGAGGCAGTGGAAGGGTATTCCAAAAATTCACTGTTCTTACGGAATACGAAAAAAGAATAATGTATATGGATGTGTGTGGAGGATCTATAGAAATACAGAAAGCCGATACAGGCCCGTTGTCTAATTGAAGCAGAAGAAGAAGAAGAAAAAGAAGAAGAAGGAGTAGAAGAAGAAGAAGAAGAAGAAAATTACGATGAAAATGGAAGTAATGAAGAAAAAGGATTTAATATGTTTGGAAGTTGGAAAAATTTTAACAGTTGAAAATGGAATCGGAATTTTGTGGCCATATTTCCTTGCAATCTCTTTGGGATTTTTTGTGCGGATTCAAGACTCAGCCATCATTACAGTAGTACTGAAGCAGGAATTATCTTCATTGAAACGCCATTCATCATCCACTCAAATACACTCAGCTAAAAGCCACAAGACGACAGTGTAAATCTTTGCTGTCCTTCAGACGGCACAAGCAGAAGGGAGGAAAAGGACAGCACTGTCTGTGAAGTCTCTTAGCTCTAAGATTCCTAGAAATTGTAATTTTAATATTGAATCTTCCAAAAATCAGTGCATAATTATCATAATTTTTCTCGCACGTTGAATGAGAGGTAGTAAATCTAACGTTTGTGTCAGTGCACTTAAAGTTTTGTGTCAAATAAGGATACAGATTAAAAATGGATATTTTTCACTGCAATTTAACTGCAAAAAAAATACTTTTGAACAATAGTATCTAATTTTGAACGGGATTTATACGAACTAATTTTATTATAACAAAAATCGTATCATTATGTAAAAAGATATTAGTCCAGACTTCAATATTTTCCTGCTGTAAATGTTGACTAGAACGGACGGAAATTTTGAGCAAAATTCTTTACTAGGAGAGATGTTACATAGGAAATGTGAAACCCCCTAAAACACTAGTTCTTTCGTCACTGAAGGAAATCAGGAAGCGTTAGGAGTTCTGATACTTAGTTCACTAAACAAACAAAGCTGTTGAATGTGAACCCTTCAACCTTTGGCAGCACCGCATCTCAGTTTAGCCATTAAATGCTCATCTATTTTCCTCACATCTGTACATCCATTTCTATTTCCTCCATGTTTGTTACGTTCTACAATCCACTAATATCAATATTGCCATATTCAAACCAAGATAGTAAACATATGGAACAGCGATTTTTGTAAGGGAACACAGGACATTTTCCTGGCAAATAATTTCTTTTTCCATTTTTCCAAATTTTATTTGCTTCCGTAGTTTCAAATACATACAGTTTTATTTTCCTTGGTATTTATGCAACCGAATTCATAACTTCTTCATCCACAAGCTTTAAGAACTTAAAATTTAGAAATCGCTGTCACATAATCCCTAAAAATTTTATGAAAAAAGAGAAGGTTCTTTTTGCTAGAATTAGTGAAATCCAGATATTGTCGAAACCAAAAATATTTTGTGCCTTACCAATTATATATACTTAGTCTCCATTTGCACAATTTGTATTTGTACGTTTAATGCTTATGATGTGAAATAAATAATATCATGCTGTCTGCTTGTGGAAAAAAAGTTTAAAAATCTGATTCAAATAAAGAACTTAATTTGTTACGAAAGAACATAAAAATATTTCTATTTTGTACACAACGTGTTAGATATTATTAAATGCTGGAAATTATAATTTTTATTTCTGGTAAAAAAAGTTTTAAGTACTACTAAGGAACAAATGTTGCTATGCAGTGACTATAAAATACAAAATAAAATTCATAATTTTTATAATTAACGCGTTTGGAATTATCAAGTTTGAAACAAGAAGGCCAAAATATACCGAACATATTCCACAAGTGAAAGAAACTCTACGTTCCTAATTTGTTGGAATTTCACCCATTTCTGTACATGTCCCTGTAAGAACAACAACAAAAAAACAACAGTAAAAACAACAACAAAGGAAACAATAATAATAATAATAAGCCATTCACTCTTACCTGCTGTGTCAGTTGGGTACCAAACCAGCATATCAGAAGCACGTCATATGCGAATATCACATAAACAAACATTGCTTGACTCATATTGGCGACGTCTCCCCAGGCCTGGAACAATAATAATTTATAATATCTATATACAAATGAAACAATGAAAAATTATAAAGCATTCCTACACAAAGGTAAAGTCATTAAAATTAAATCAATCTGAATATACATTTGTTTTGTTGGTGTTTAATTATATGACACGGCGCAAGTTGGGCGGAATGTGCTTCTGCAAATCCGTCAAGTAATCAAGGAAGTGGAAACAGCCCTATTGTCAAGTAGTAGCGAACAAGACGTATTTTTTGCCACTACTCGAAACTACATGAGCAATTTTTTCCTTATATCACACCGTAGTGGAGATATTCGTCTGCTTGTGGCCACCTTCAGACTCCACCAACAAATTGCTATACACTCATTGAAAAACTTCGTGGAAAAGTTTGAAAAAAGTTCCGCAAATGTGACACACAATTTATCTTTAAGCGTGCGGCCCAAAATGAAAAGGTTTTCAATCCTGGAAGCATTGCCTTTGGGAATAAAGACCTTGTACATGACACACGTGTCATCAGCTACTGCAGTGTCGGCAGATTTGTCGTGTGAACTGTCGTAATTTTAGGCAGTTTCACAAAATTGTCAAGCGACTATTAGCTTCGTCATGTTGATCCCTATGGAACACCACACCCAATTGACGGATTTTCATTAAATTTGTTATTTCAGTGTTTTTAAAAATCTGTCAAAATATGAATTTTGTTTAAAATCTAACAAAAATAACTGGTACTGTCCATGAATACCAAGGAATATTCATGATGATGTCTCTTTGAGTTCTGCTTAGAATGAGAAATGTTTCAGAAAAAAATTGTACACAAACAAAAACCTTTTTGTATTCTATGACAATTTTAAAAAATTCTGCTTTGTATGAGACAATGTAAAAAAATACGAAAGTTCCTGTTAGGCCACAAATGTCTATATGGCACACACGTATGGCATTCTTGATACCTAAGTCTAGAAATTCATATTCAGAATATTAAAATGTTTTCTTTTCCACATTAATAACGATTGCACGAACTCGTCTGAACGTTACGTTATAGTACATTCCCTGCTTGTTATGATTAAGTGACTCTTCTCTTCATTACTCACATCTTTTGTTGTCTCTAATAATCAATTTTACGTAAAACTCGGAAGTTACGGCCTAGTTATGGTGTTGCAGGTAACAGCAAAAAACACCGAATTTAATTTTAAGAAGATTATGGTCAACTGAATGATGCGTATTTCTTAACTTGACTATAGACTTTCGTGGGTTTCTACACATCTCCTAAAACTTGGCCTTTCTTCGAACTGCAACTGTCCATTCTAGGTCAACATTTCCAACACAAACGAAGTTCTATTTTACACTTACTCTTCCCTTAGATCTTATTCGTTTCTATATTGTGAAATGAGAGAGAAAACCAACAAGATGCAACAGATGTTTATTTTTAACAATATCGCAACATGTTTCGGGCATCATTAGGCCCATCTTCAGGACCGCTACCAACCACATCCAGCAGAACCAGCGCAGCACACCACATGCAGTAATACGTCTTGTTCTCCTGAAGATGGGCATAATGATGCCCGAAACATGTTGAGATATTGTTAAAAATAAACAT
>Ga0131853_10017599_pt1 | contig 13013 bp, 9 predicted proteins | sample TergutLab28metaG_FD_92764 | JGI IMG/M metagenome (GOLD analysis project Ga0131853, IMG submission 92764) | Labiotermes labralis P1 segment gut microbial communities from Petit-Saut dam, French Guiana - Lab288 P1 (version 2) (version 2) | ecosystem: Host-associated > Arthropoda: Insects >...
AACATATTTTTAGTGTACTCTTTTTTTATTTATATATATTGTGTATATATATATATTTTATGTGTTTATATATATATATATATATATATATATATATATATATATATATATAGCTGCTTACACACATACAAACAGGCATTATTTTTTTCCATGGTGCAGCAGACCCTAACAGGCCAGGGCCTCCTCATCATCGAGGCTTCGAGAACACTCAATCAGACACAAAATACTTGGTAGCAAACCCCCGGAGACCTCGACCTCACAACACTCACAACAGAGAGTCATCCATGCCCCCGCGGGATTTGAACCCACAATGTCAGCAAGCAAGTGGTCGCAGACCCATGCCTTAGATTGCACGTTCATTCAGTTCACTTGTATACGTAGATAAAAAATACAGATTTTACAAGCGAAAATTTATTCCTGTTTTTATTTGCTGAATCCCATTGGGTAGAAATTAATCGAATGCAAAAGCGTATCAGGTTGGACAAATAAAGACTTCTTACTTTATAATAATATGCCTATATGTGTCGGTATTATTCTTTTCTGACGGTACCGACACTTTGCAAAATGAAGCAGTTATAATATGTAATACTTACTCACTCCATGGTGCAGAGTCCTTCTTGAGAAGCTAACTGGTTTGCAGCTAGTCAAGAAATTCCCCGCGTTTCACAGAACCCGAAGGTTCATTACCGCACTCACAAGCGTCCGTCAACTGTCTCTATCCTGGGCCAGCCCAATCCAGTTCACATACCCACAACCCACCTCCTGGAGATCCATCCTAATATTATCAACCCATGTACGCCTAGGTCTCCCCAGTGGTCTCTTTCCTTCCGGTTTCCCCACCGAGACCCTATATACCCCCCTCTACTCACCCATACGCGCCACATTCCCAGCCCGTCTCATTCTTCTCGATTTTATCACCCGCACAATATTGGGTGAGGAATACAAATCATTTAGCACATCGTAATGCTTCCATTAAAAAAACATTCTCCTACATCTGAGTGACTGTAAAAAATCCCGTCCAAATGTACGTAATGGTCTTTCCTTCAAGCTTTATTCTTAAAGAAAATAGGGGATTGCGCAAAAGGTCAAAATACTTGAAATCTCTTCGTATTTCCCACATGGTGGCTAGACGTCGTCTGCTCTAGATAAATCACAGAGGTCCATTGCCTATTCTCTGTTACTTGACAGACCTGGCAGACACGTGACTGTGCTCATCCACAATTTATGACGTCTGCTCTTTTGTGAGGCCTTCACATGTAAGAGACACAGAACTTATCAGCATGTGGGATACGTCGTAACGAAAACAAGAACTGAACAAGGAAGCTCCCAACGATGAAGAAAATATTCATGAAAATACGGTCAACGTGTATCAGAACACATGTGTTACTGACGGCATAATAATCAGTTGTTTGTTCACTGCGCAAGTTTTGAATCTTACAAGGGATGTTATGTATTGCGCAGAGTATAGTTAGTAGGGGCTGCACTAGTAACGTCACCAGATCACATCCGGGTTGGACATTCTGCGTGACGAGACTGAGAAGTCGTTACAGTGGGAATGGAAACGTTAGCGTCTTACGGCATCTGACCTTTGAGGTTTGGCAAAGACGTACCGATGTTTCGATCTGATACTTCCATTGTCACCGTACGTAGATGACAGGGATAGTAAGTTTCTCAGGAAAGCCTACACCTACCTAATGATACTGCATAGAATCTTAGAACAATTTATTGTTATTTTGACATAATACAGTATAAAGTGGGAACCGCGGTAGCACAGTGGTTAAGGTGCTATGTTACAAATCGGAAGGTACCTGGCTCGATTCCAGATGGTGTCAGTGGAATTTTTCATTGATATAATCCCTCCGATCGCACTATGGCCCTGTGGTCGACTCAGCCTCGAACAGAAATGAGTACCAGGAGTCTTTCCTGGGGGTAAAAGCAGCTGGTGTGTAAGGCTAACAAACTTACCACCATCCTGGGCCATTGTCATGTAATCTGGGAACCTTAACTTCCTGGAACCATCAGGGCACCTCGGGCCTGTAACGGGACTGATTTTGTACAGTATAAAGTAGGTTATAATTTATTTCTATTTTTTTCCTTGTTTCTCTGTCTAATTTCAAATAATTTATAATTGGCAGCACATGCTGCTCTGAACGCTTCAAGTGTACATACTTACCTATCTGCATCTTGTGAGAAGCCAATTACAAACAAAATCAAACAAAGAGGAAATTAATTATTATTAATATAATTGATCAGAATATTTACTTGCGGAGTGAAGGATAAAGCAGACAGTACCTTAACTACGACGTCAAGCTTTCCACCACTCATTCAGTCTACAGTCTGCATAAATTTACCAACCGACTTGCTGCACATACCAATGCTTCTTGGCGTTTCCTTGAACTCCGAGAGCACACAAAAAATTATCTATTATAACCAAGTCAAGGTATAAGAGATGGGAGTGGCGTCTGACACGTGAAACAAAACGTGTCGATAGGAGAACGTGACAGAATGTGGTGGCTTGGAAGACTGAAGCGAAATATGAGAGGATAATATTAAAATGGTTCTTAGAGAAATAACATGGCAGATTGTAATCTGAATTCATCTAGCCTAGACTGGAGTGACGCAAGAAAATATTTGGAAAGAAAACAAACCAAAATTTAACAAATATGTAAAAACGTTTGGCTGTGGGGAAGGATCAGGAATGGGCCGTTTCAAACACTTTAATGTGCTTCCAAATTCTACAAAATGGGAGGGAGTGGGGAGATTATTTTTGGACAGCTGAGCAAATATTGGTTTCTCAAGAAGAAATGTTCTCCAAGAAGTTAGCTTTGCTACAATGGACAGCTATTCGTTTGTAATTAAGACGCACAAATAAGGGGCGTAACCTTCATAAATGATATCTAGATTCTGATCGACATTATCTGCAGTTATTGCTACTGACATTTTGACAATTAAATACAGTCGAACCTACCACTTGACCCTTTAAGGATGAAACGTATCTGTTTTGTATAAGGACGCAGCCCGTACCGCGCAGTAAACTCTCTCCACTTCGATTACAAAAACCAGTCAGTTAATGATGTATAAGGCAAAAGTTACTGTTTCTTCTGAGAGCCGCACAAAACACGTATATGCAATGTAGTCAGCATGCAGAATTTTTGAAATTTGAACTTGGTGGTAAGTATAGTAACCGGTGGGATTTAAAAAATTAAGGACCAGAGTGACAAAACACACACACAGTTCCCATCCTTTACTTCTACAAGCTATTCGCTTCCAAATCGTTATCAATGCCATATTATGTTTATCGTAAAATATGCTAATTAAATCACAAATCCAAGCTATAGATATAGCACATTAGAAGTTCTAGTTTCAAATCCGTAAATCTCTAAATTAGAAACATAAACGAAGCTTATAAACAGCTAACGAAATGGCAACCGATTTTGTTAATAGATATCTGTGTTCATGAGAGGCACAGCAACCCCTAGACAGGCCTGGATTGGCGCTTAAGGCTCCAGGAGTTTGAGGTTCTCAGAATTTCTAAAAAACTGGCACATGAAAGTGGTAAGGTTATGAGCCCTATTCACCGGCCGCCTTTACCTTCAGGTGAAACACGCGGTACTCATTTCTGTCAGAGGCTCATTTAACCCCTGGGCCATAGTGCGGCCGGAAGGATGAAGTCAATGAAAAATCCCAATGACCCCATCGGGAAACGATCCCGCAACTCTCCGGCATACAGCACAGTGCCTAAACTAATTGCGCTGAATTATGGAAAATGACGTCAAATGTGTCTTGTAGTATTGCAGCAACACGTCGTAGAAATATGTTTGCTGCATTTTCAGGGTATTATACTAAGCAATGCACTGCAATGGAGTATGTTCGTGAGGAAATCCGGTACATTTGTACTTGAATGCACGAAGTGGTAAAAGAGGAAAATCAGTATTCGACACGAACCAATTCTCTTCTCAAATACACCTGTAAGAGTGACGTGATAAATTTGCAACTGAACAAAGTGCAGTATCACCACTCCAAGTGTCACATGTTCACCATTGGCAGGCACTTCACCACTCAAAATTTCGGCAGATATATAGTACTAAACGTTTGACCTCCTTGGGTGCACCGCCAGTCTGTAGCAGTTTTTAGGCGCGTTCGCAAAATCGAGGAAAGCGACTATAAGCTTCGTCATTTCTGTCCGTCTGTCCGTCCGTCAGTCCATCCGAATAGAACAACTCGGCTCCCACTGGAACGATTTTCATAAAATTTGAAAATCTGTTGAGAAATTTCAGGTTTTATTAAAATGTCACAAGAATAAATATAATTTTCATGAAGACCAATATGTATTTTGTATCATATCTCACTCGTTTATTCTCAGAATGAAAAATGTTTCGGACAAAATTTGTACAAAAAATCTTAACGCACGTTGTAGGTTCAATGACTTTTTTTTTTTTAAATCGTGCCATTTATGAGATAATATAGAAAAATATAGTTGGGCCAGACAGGCTGCAGACGAAAATATGATTCATGCAGATTGCATGCTGGACACCTAAGGCCACAAGCACGCACTCAAAATATGTAATAATTATTGCTTTGCCACTGCAACTATGGTCTCACGAGCGCAACGCAGTGTTACGCTACACGTTCATTGCTCGTCTTTTCATTTAATTCTCAGTACTACAGCGTGTGTCTGAAAGATGCCCGTCTGTGTTTTCCCAGCTATTGAGACCTACAACACACAGCGTCACTTCATGGTAGGTATTGTATTGTACAGGCTGATTCAGTCCAGTCAGAAGATTCTAGAGATATGAATGTGGAAAAACTGCAACGATCAGTGTGTCAGTTATATTTGTGTTAACATCTAAAAGACCATGAAATAATGTGAAATGCCAACTTGATGCAACGAAGTAATTTTATTGATGTATTCTTAGCTCTACATGTTTCGGGCGCATATGACCATCATTAGGAGCATTAGATGTTGTGTTGCAGCATATGGTTTTCTGCAACGAGTTTGTGGATGGGTGGTGGTCTTGAGAGCCGCTCCATACACACGACCTGCACAGCATCTCTCTAGACCACCACCCATCCACAAACTCGTTGCAGAAAACCGTATGCTGCAACTCAACATCTAATGCTCCTAATGATGGGCGTATGCGCCCGAAACATGTAGAGCTAAGAATACATCAATAAAATTACCTCGTTGCATCAAGTTGGCATTTCACATTATTGCATGAGGAAGATGCATGGTCAAACAATCCCCAAGTCTCTAAAAGACCGTCTCTCATCCCACAAAGAGAAGGCAGTTGGCCTGCATTACAAAAACTCTTCGGGTAATTGTCTGTGGGGAAGTAACTGGTCTTTGTTTTGACTGCTACAGAAAACCCAAAAATACACTAGGTGGCAAAATGTAATTTTTTTTAATACCAGGGCCGGTGGCACACATAATTACTGTCCAGTTTCAGAAAGTTACATTAAAGGATACTGCTTCACATAGTCCAGCACTTCTTTGCCTTCCCCGATACCAGTTGTCCACTACCGTTCACATAAAACCAATCTACTGCTCTCTAACCTAGACCCCTGTTCCTTTACTTATTTTAATATTATCTTTCCATCTACGTCTGGTCTCCAATTTCTGTCTTAACGAAAAGAAGGATGCCATTACAAGACTTATATAATCCATGATCCCTGCCTTAGTCACATATACATTAAATAATGTTACAAACAAATGGACATAAACAAATTAAATTGATTCATATGTACAATAAACTGCTACATGTTTCGGCCATCTCCACGGATATAAAATACAAAAGTTAGATACATTAAAGTCATCAAATACGTTTATAAAATTATTAAAACCAAACTGTAGGTGTGACTACACTCACAAGAATCAACGGTTTATATTATGTATAAATATACGTTATTACAATAAGAATGTGCTGATATTTGATTCGACGGTATATTAGAAAGTTTCAGGTAGTGACTAAATTATACCATGAACTGCACTGTACTACAGGTTTTAACGATTGTAATTACACCTAGGGATTGGTTCTGATAATTCCATAATTTAATTTTATACTTTCCATTCCTATAAACTTTGTACTTTTTATCCCCGAAGATGGCCACACGGTTGGCCGACCTATGTAACATTTCACTGTGTATATAAACTAACGTTAATATATCTATGTGCATTTGTCAGCTCTATGTGCTGGTGGTCTGGCTATGTTTGCATTAATATATATCAAAGGAAATCTGGTACGAATTGGTTACACAAGAACTTGAGCCTATGAATTAAATTTGTTTCTGCGATTTAAAAGTTAGATTGTTACATAGTAAATTATGAAAAATTGTCACAATAAAATATGATGGGTCAAAACGAAGTCCGTAGGTCATTTCAAACGTTCTGCACACTGCGCTTGCGCGGCCAGTAGGATGATGCAATCGTTCTGATTTTCGCGACAGTTGTTAGCCAGACTTCAGTAAAGAACACTGTGTGTGTATTGGCAGGCTACGTGGCCCGTGTTCTGCAAAACGGAGCCTTGAAATGGAAGAAGAGACTGATTGGAGTCAGATCTCGCGCAGTGACCAGCGAACATACATTAACGCGCGACCTCATGCCTCAAGTGCAGTATTGGAAGTCTTGGAAAAGTATGGATGGCAAGTGCTTCCCCATCCGCCGTACATTCCTGACATGAGCCCAACTGCCTTTGACTTTTTCGCAAAATTGAAGAAACCACTCTGTGGGAAAGGCTTCAGAAGCACTGAGGATGTGTCTAGTGAGGTGACCCGAGTAATCAGGCGCATCAACAAGGAAGGCGTCCTGACAAGAATACAAGACTTGCCCAAACGTTGGACCGCTGTGATAAAGCACAATGGAGATTATATTGAAGGACTGTAAATGTATTTTGTAAAATAAATTCATTTTTAAAGAGAAAACGTAGAGCGTGCAGAACTTTTGAAATGACCCACGTGTTTGCAAATTAACTCCCTCTGTATAGACTCCATGACCCCAGCGACTGGGACCATAAATTAAATCGAATGACATCAGATATATTATTTCCGCAGCTGTACGTTGGTAACCTTCCAGTTCAGGGACACAAAACCAAAATTTAAGTCAGTCCATTATCATTATTACTACTAAGGTTCGTACGTAATTGCTATCTTCCGAAAGCCAAGCAGAAGCAAACGAAGCGAGTCTGATTGTTCAGACGTGTCCTTCCGCGTGAAGACTGGGGGCTTCTCAGTGCCACACTGTGCCTAATGTTGAGTGTCGGCTGAAATAATCACCACATACTAACTCCCTGGATTACACTTAGGCCACGTGGCACTATAAGACGAAGTGTGACAAAGGCTATTACAAATGAGCGGAATTTAAATAATAATTTTTCCAGCCAATGCATAATTTTATTTAAATTAGTTTTATACACACAGCGAGCTACAACACGTATTGACCAGCCGTGTGGCCATCTTCAGGAACATAAAATACAAAGGTTAGATTCAATAAAAGTACAAAATGAAACTATAAAAGTATCATAACCAATACAAAGGTGTAATTACAATCACAAAAACCAATAGTTTGTTTTTTGTTTTTTGTTTGTTTGGCTCGACAGTCCCAAGTGGGCCAGGGCCTCCTCATTCACGAGGTTTCTAGATCAAACACAACGACGCACCACTTTCTGTAAGACTCCTCTGGACTAGTGATCAGCTTGTCACAGAGACCTCTACCTGACAACACACAACACTCACAGCAGGCGAGCGTCCACAGACCTACGCCTAAGACCGCGCGGCCACTGGGACCAAACCAATAGTTTAGACGTACATAAATAAAAGTCATAACAATAAGAATGTGTTGCTATTTGATTGGATGATACACGTAGCATATTGCAGGTAGCAATTCAACATCCGGCAGGAAGTGTCGTCTTGTAGATTGCATGGTGCGACACGCAGTACCGCGTGGTTACGTTGTCAAACTGTTTGCATAACACTCAACCAACTTCAACACCTACTTACCACAATAACTCCAATTTGGGTACTTGAAAGATATTGGTTCATGTAACTGTACACCTTTGCATTGGTTCTGGTTTATTTTATAATTTTGTTTTATACTTTGAATGTATCTAAACTTTGTATATTACATCCCTGAAAATGGCCACATGATTGGCCGAAACATCTAGGGTTTCATAGTGTGTTTAAAACTAATTTTAACCTACTATGCATTATTTGTACCATAATTACATGTATTCATTTAGTGCACGGATCATGTATTTCGTAAAGGTCGGAATCCCTTCTGAGCGAGATTTCAGTTTCAATGTGCTTCGACAGGGATCTTGAGAATATTACACTTACTCTATGCCTTCACATGTTCCAAATTTATGTGGGTGCGTGGCAAAGACGAAAGATGAACATCCTCTTCTTTTAACTCATGTTTAGCCCTCTGAACAAACAAACGTACTTGACTTGCATACAAAAGTCACAACCGTACGAAAAATTTGAGTCGTAATTTTATAAAATATATTATTACTTTTGGGCAAAAAATCTCTCTTTGTTGAAATCAGAATAAACCTTGCTGCTTACGAGAAATGCAGAGTTTATTGATGTCAATCCAGATAGTAAAATCTAGTTAACTGTCTGCTTAAACAGTAAAAATAATGTAGAAATTTTTTAGAGTAAACCCTAAAAAATATTTGAAGATAAGAGCTTTAGGTGCAAACCATAAAACATTCTATGTTATTGCAAGAGGTTTTTGTTCTCAAAATATCATTATTATTATTATTATTATTATTACATTTGTATCTATTTTAAACTATATATTACTGTTTGTTGTACAGTGCACCTTCGCCACAATCTGATTATTGCCTTATAAGTAATATTTGAAACATGATTTGGACTACTGTATGAAGTGTATAACAGATGTGACCTTACTTATTTAATTACTTACTTACTTACTTACTTACTCCATGGTGCAGAGTCCTTCTTGAGAAGGTAACTGGTTTGCAGTTAGTCAGAAATTCCCCGCATTTCATGGAACCTGAAGGTTCATTACCGCACTCACAAGCGTCCGCCACTTGTCTCTATCCTGCACCAGCTCAATCCAGTCCATATACCCACATCCCACCTCCTGGAGATCCATCCTAATATTATTCACCCATCTACGCCTAGGTCTCCCCAGTGCTCTCTTTCCCTCCGGTTTCCCCACCAAGATCCTATACACCCCCTCTCTTCACCCATACGCGCCACATTCCCAGCCCATCTCATTCTTCTCGATGTTATCACCCGCACAATATTGGGCGAGGAGTACAAATCATTTAGCTCCTCGTTATGCAATCTCCTCCATTCCCCCGTCACCTCGTCCCTCCTAGGTCCAAATACAAATGCGACCTACAGAACTAAAAAATTTCCTTAGCTTTCGTCACCAGGCCGAAAGTTACAGACAATTGTCGTAAGGCAGGTAATTTAGCAAAAGTTTATATTTTTCCAAAATCCTATTACCATCCACCCTTTCAGTACCCTGCCGCATCATAAGTCCGCTCATCCACCATCTTGTGTTTAGACTACTAGATGTAGGAAATTATACTTGACGACCTTGGTGTGATAGGTCATGCTTAAGGTTGATACTAACTTAAGCAAGTATCGATCAGTTGTTTCAAGGGTTGAGGCGCGAACGTATATATAAAACAACACGCAGGCAGTCTGGTGAAAAGTTAGTGAAATGGAGAAATGGGTTATGATGTTTAAATTGGTTTATATGGCACTGCGTCCTGTACAATACAGTCTATACTGAATCGTAATTGGTAAAATGATATAAACAGCCAACTAGATGCAACAATAATAATTTTATTATTAATTTCAATCAGCTCAGCATGTTTCGGGCGATAAATTCGCCCATCCTCAGGAGCACTAGACTGTGTTTGCAGATTGTGGTATCACGCACACACGATGCTGCCTGCTGGTGACCAGGATGAGGTGGGACTGCAGTCACCAGCAGGCAGCATCGTCGGCGCTTTATACCACAAGCTGTAAACACAGTCTAGTGCTCCTGAGGATGGGCGAATTTATCGCCCGAAACATGTTGGGCTGATTGAAATTATTAATAAAATTATTATTGTTGCAACTAGTTGGCTATTTATATCATCGTATCAGTGATGCACGGTCACACAAACATCAAAATCATAATTAATTAACAGATTTGAGTAAAATGGTCCCCGTGTTATTCAGTTTATTCTGCTGCACTGGACCTACTCCGGCAGCGTAGACCTTACGACATTAAACATTCAGCCGCATTTGTAATGAACGTAACGATTTAGCCACAGAGAAGCGCAGAAGAATATCTTAACACGTGACAGTCCAAGGTTAGCTGTGATTTCTTCCATTGTGGTCATTAAGCACACGATATGAAGGCGTAAGGCACTGTACCACCTTGTTAGGGCGGCAGGATGATAAAATTGTTTCAGGAAATGAATAGATTTGTGTTTACAATAGCAACATTGCATGTAACTGTTATTGTGAAATAATTCTAATTACGCCTATTCGTTATCAGCCGCTATTACGTCACGGAGCACTCCAGAGAACAGTTGAAGAGCGTGGTTACGGTCAATGATCATGAGCACAACAACAAGTGAGAATTTATTGCTTAGAATTAAGAAGCAGACTCTAAAGACGCGGCTGCTTAATAAATTACCACATTGCGTTTACGATGGGTTCATTTGGTCTTTTAATTAAATAATCACTCGTAGGATAGCTGTGTGGAAATAACTTTCATGGAATTGTAGATATCTTTAGTTGAAAAAACGAGCAATTATAAAGAACAGTCTCAAAATTGAGAAAAAGCAGACTCTCAAATGGTCGAAATGTTTGGCATTTTATGTGGCCTAATATTTTCATTATCGTGTTAACAGAAGCCCCCCAAAAAATTTGAAAATCAGCCAGACAAATCCAATCCACTCCTTTACAGCCAATTCTTGACAGATTTGTTTTAATATTATTTTCACGTCAGATGATCCTTTTTTTTGTTCTCGAAAAAAATTTGTGTTCGTGCCACATGTTCTACCCATATCATCGTAACATATTTAGAGAAGTGCACGGATTATGAAGGAAATTATTGTAACAATTTTTCCAACTTCTCGCTAGTATTGTTCAGAATGTCATTCTCTGACAAACCGATGATTAATATATTTCTCTACACGCCCTGGAGGTGCGGTTAGGGGTGCAGGTAAATGACTATTGCTAGTCTTGTCACTAGCTACAGGCGAGTGGTAAGTTTTTTGCACCGGCCAATTTACACCATCCAGAGAGACAATGCCGGTACCTTGTGAATAGGCGCCTAGGTAAACCACAGGTCCGGTTTGGAAACTCCGATGAACAGAAAAGGTCTCTTGTCCGTGAAGGGATTCGAACTACGATTTCTCGGCCGTGCAGCCAGTATCCTACTGCCTATATTGGTATCAGACATTAAACTCTTGCTTGTCTTCGGTTTAACTCTACAAGTCCAAAAAATAATTATGCGACAAGTAATTGTCTTAATGTACGTATGACAATTAAATGATGCAGAGTAATGTGTCTGCACGGCGAACTTGAGCTTTGCTCTTATTAATGAGAGGCAAAGTCGAACCTCTTCAGTTACAAGACATACCTTATTTTGCAGTAGGAAACTAAACCATCCACGGCATTTGGTAAAGGTAAAGCAGTCCCATTACAGGCCTGGAGTGGCCCAGAGGACTCCAGGAAGTTAGGGTTCCCAGAATTCATGACAACGGCACAGGATGGTGGTAAGGTTGTCAGCCTTACGCACCGGCCGCGTTTACCCCCAGGGAATGCTCCTGGTACTCATTTCTGTTAGAGGCTGAGTCGACCCCAGGGCCATAGTGCTATCGGAAGGATGTTATATCAATGAAAACTTCCAATGACACCATCTGGAATCGAACCAGCGACCTTCCAATTTGTAGCACAGCACTTTAACCACTGTGCTAGCGCGGTCCCTCCACGGCATTGGGTGTGTGTGTTTTTGTGAGTTTGTTCCACTTTTCGTTCTAAGATTTCTCGACAGATGGCTCTATAATACAGCGTGTCACAATATGAAAAAAGAAAAACGTCACGAAATAGAGAAGGTTCAACCTGGTACCTTCTGTTGCATGTCTAGCACTGTGTAGCATAAACAGGAACAAATGTGTCCAAAAACTTCGTAACTGTTATTCATCAGAGGACACTGTCGTGACTTTGGTTCAAAAATATATAGAAAGCACGAAATGTCTTTTATGTATCCTGAGGGGGGGGGGGGACTTGTCAATGCTCACAGGCTGGTAGCACACGCAAATACTGTCATGAAACTACCATTCCTACTGTGGCATAATAGAGACGTGTATTTCTGTTTAAATTAATATAGGTCGTCTGTTATTAAACTTGCCACCCATTCAAATCCAGTCACTGAAGCACAGCGCAATTTTTTCTTCTTAAAAAACCCAGTATTTATTATGTGGAGAAAGGTCGGGCGTGTAACTTGAAATTTCCCTGTAGAATTTCCGAATGCAAACATACGACTATACAGAAGTTTCGTTTCTTAAGAAGTTAAAAATACTTCTGTTACCAGCACGAAATTCGTATTTTGTCTCGTGCTACACACACACACACACACACACACACACACACATATATATATATATAATGGCCCGTAAATGGGCTTGAGTAAGATACAATAGTCAACTGAAGTATACTATACAAGAGGCCATATAGCCTCTTTTTCAAAAGTTACGAAATCTCTTCCTCGTATCTTATATAGATGACCCTACAGTTTAGATCTAATGTTCGTTTATATGTATGGTCTGATAATGGCCCGTAAATAGGCCAAACTAGTTACCTTGGAAGGTTAATTGCGTTGTATATGACACTAAATTATAAAAGGAACTACTGAAAATTAATTTTTATACCAAAACACACACACATACATATACATATATACATACATAATATATATGTGTGTGACACACACATATATACACTATATATATAACACACATATATATTATATATATATATAT
>Ga0131853_10017600_pt1 | contig 13012 bp, 8 predicted proteins | sample TergutLab28metaG_FD_92764 | JGI IMG/M metagenome (GOLD analysis project Ga0131853, IMG submission 92764) | Labiotermes labralis P1 segment gut microbial communities from Petit-Saut dam, French Guiana - Lab288 P1 (version 2) (version 2) | ecosystem: Host-associated > Arthropoda: Insects >...
GACCGTTTCATTGCCGTCGCGGCGAACGGCTGATCGGCAACGCAGTCAATACGTTTATTCATCGCAAAGACAACGAGGAAGCCTCATGTCCAAAGTCTTTCACCGGATGCCCAAACAGACGCTACCCGTAGCGGTAGCGGGCGACGGCATCGAAATCATCGACTCGACCGGCAAGCGTTACATCGATGCCAGTGGCGGCGCGGCCGTTTCGTGTCTTGGCCACAGCAACGCGCGTGTGATCGAGGCGATCAAACGCCAGGTGGAGCAGTTGCCGTACGCGCACACCTCGTTCTTCACGACCGACGCGTCCGAGCAACTGGCGGATCACCTGATTGCCGCGGCACCCGAGGGGCTCGATCACGTGTATTTCGTGTCGGGCGGCTCCGAGGCGATCGAGGCTGCGCTCAAGCTCGCACGCCAGTACTTCTACGAGAAGGGCGAGCGCGAGCGCCGCCACTTCATCGCGCGGCGCCAGAGCTACCACGGCAACACGCTAGGTGCGCTCGCGATCGGCGGCAACGCGTGGCGCCGCGAGCCGTTCTTGCCGATCCTGATCGAATCGCACCACGTGAGCCCGTGCTACGCGTATCGCGAACGCTTCGACGGCGAGACCGACGTGGCCTACGCGCAGCGCCTCGCGGACGAGCTGGAACAGAAGATTCTCGAACTCGGTCCGCAGACGGTCGCGGCGTTCGTCGCCGAGACCGTGGTGGGCGCGACCGCGGGCGCCGTGCCGCCCGTGCGCGAGTATTTCCGCAAGATCCGCGCCGTGTGTGATCGATATGGAGTCCTGCTGATTCTCGACGAGATCATGTCTGGCATGGGGCGCACGGGCTACCTGTATGCCTGCGACGAAGACGGCGTGGCGCCCGATCTGCTGACCATCGCGAAGGGGCTCGGCGCCGGTTATCAACCGATCGGCGCGACGCTCGTGAGCAAGCGCATTTACGATACGATCGTCGGCGGCAGCGGCTATTTCCAGCACGGTCACACGTATATCGGTCACGCGACGGCTTGCGCGGCGGCGCTCGAAGTGCAACGCGTCATTGCCGATGAGAAACTGCTCGACAATGTGCGCGCGCGCGGCGAACAACTGCGTGTGCGTCTGCGCGAGCGCTACGCGGAGCATCCGTACATCGGCGACGTGCGTGGGCGCGGGCTTTTCGTCGGCGTCGAACTCGTGCAGGATCGCGAGTCGCGCGCGACATTCGATCCGGCGCTCAAGCTGCATGCAGCGATCAAACGCGAAGCGTTCGCGCGCGGCTTGATGGTGTACCCGATGGGTGGCACCGTCGACGGCAAGCACGGCGATCATGTTCTGCTTGCGCCGCCGTTCATCTGCACGGCGCAGGATATCGACACGATCGTCGAGCGTCTTGCCGATGCTATCGACGGAGCACTCGTCACAACCGGCGTGTCCCGCGTGGCGTGAGCGTGGCACGTTGTGCAGCGCGTTTTCGCAGTTAGTCCTGCGCAGTTAGTCCTGCGCAGTTAGTCCTGCGCAGTGAATCCCGCGCAGTCAATCCCGATTACGGAGTCAACCGATGTCGCAAACGAACCCACCGCGGCTGCCTGCTTTCGACGCCGCGACGGCCTCGCCCGAGCAAAAGGCCGTGCTCGACGAAATCCTTGCCGGCCCCCGTGGCAATCTGAATGGACCGTTTCTCGGCTGGATCTACAGCCCGGAACTTGCTCAGCACGCCCAGCGCCTCGGCGCCTTCTGCCGGTACAACACCGGCCTGCCGCTGCGGCTGTCCGAACTCGCGATTCTCGTGACGGCCGCGCGCTGGCAGGCGCAGGCCGAGTGGTACATCCACCATCCGATCGCGCTGAAGGCGGGTGTGCCCGAGGCGCTGGCCGAGCAGATCCGCACCGGCGTCGAGCCGCACTTCGACGACGCCGATGACGCCCTGATCTACGCCTTCGCGACCGAGCTATACGACGCGAAACGCGTCTCCGACGAGACCTACGCGCGCACGATGGCGCGCTTCGGCCGAGAAGTGACGGTCAACCTGGTCGGGCTGCTCGGTTATTACGCGCTGGTGGCGATGACGCTCAACGTTTTCGCCATGCGTGCAAACGGTCAGGAGACGCTGCCGTTTTCCGAATAATCTGACTGATATAACCGGTTTCTGTGACGCCATTATTTCAAAACGATTTTCGAGGAACCGGTTCCGAAAGGAAAAAGAGACGGCTGGCAGTATTAATCAGTAAGCATCATGGTTGAAACGAACGATCGGACTGAACGGGGATAGGGTGCGAGCATTTTTCTCACCCGCCCGCCTTGCCATTTCTAATCGGCTTATAAGCGTATCCTGAAGTGCCGTGGCGCAATGCCAGGCCGGCAGATTTTGCTTCAGGCGAATAATATCCCCGGTAAGTCCTTCCTGCGGCAAATTGAACCGGTATTTCTCGCATGATGGTAAATACCGATTCTCACAGTTTTTCACGAAATCCCTCTTGCGCGGATTAACTCACGTTGTTAATCTTCCCGGACTTATAAAACAAGCCATTACCGTTACTTGAAAGCGGGAGCAAAAGGGGGCCGGGGAGCCCAACAGAGGGTGCCATTATTTTGGGGGAAGCCACATGTCTGATATGACCATCGATGTTGCTGCCAGAGCGTCCGTCGCAACCTCCCCGAGCATTGGGGACGTTGTTACGCTCAGGGGCGGCGGTCCACGCATGACCGTCACATACACCGGACCGGTCGGCGTCGCGGCCGGGGACTTGCTCATCTGCCAGTGGTTCGACGACCAGGGCGAACTGCGCCAGGACACGTTTGCTCTGGACATGGTCCAGATCGAGCCGCGCTCCATTCCTGCGGCTTCGGTGAAGTTGCGCCTGCCGGTTGGCCGTGCGGCGGTCAGCCGCGTTTGATCCGGCTGATCCGACTGATCCGGCTGACGTGGTCGGGGCATCTGACCAAAACGCGGGCTGCGGCCCCGAATAAACGAAGCAGACTTCTTTTAACGCTGCCCTTCGGTAGCGATACGCAGCGCGAGGCCGGCCAGCACCGTCCCCATCAACCAGCGCTGAATCATGAGCCAGGCCGGGCGTCTGGCGAGAAATGCGGCGATTGTGCCTGCCGTCATGGCGACCGTGGCATTTACGGTAATCGACAGCGCAATCTGGATGGTGCCGAGCACGATCGACTGCATCAATACGCTTCCGTGTGACGGATTGATGAATTGCGGCAACAGCGACAAATAGAGAATCGCGATTTTCGGGTTCAACAGGTTCGTCACGAAACCCATCACGAATAACTTGCGCGGGCGGTCGGGCGCGAGGTCGCGAACCTGGAACGGTGAGCGGCCGCCCGGTTTGAGCGCTTGCCACGCGAGCCACAGCAGATAGATCGCACCGCCAAAACGCAATACGTCATACGCGAACGGCACGGCCATGAGCAGTGCGGTAATGCCGAACGCCGCGCACAGCATGTAAAAGACGAAGCCGAGCGCGACGCCGGCGAGCGAAATAAGGCCGGCTTTACGCCCCTGGCAGATCGAGCGTGAGAGCAGATAAATCATGTTCGGGCCTGGCGTGAGCGCCATGCCTAGTGCGATGGCGGCAAACGCGTAGAGCGGGGCGGCTTGATGCATGAACGGGCTCCGGTGTCGGTGAGTGAGCGGGACCGGGTCGGCAGACCGGCGCGGACACAATGGAGCCGATTATTTCACGCGAACGGGCCGCAGGGGTGCGAGCCACCGCCGGATTAGCCATTCGTCCAGGGAAAAGCGTGGGGCAGGCACGCAGTGCCGACCTAACGGGGCCGATGTTCGCGCTTGGCGGAGCGCGCTGCGCGCGCCGCAATCCGGTCGGCCAGTAGCCGCGAGAACACGCCCATCTCGAGTCGGCGTTCACGCTCTCGCGTCTGTTCTCCGAGGTTCTCGGGCGGATTCGGCTGCACGGCCCACAAAAGCGCGATCATCCAGCCGATAGCGGTCCAGCCGAGCACGGCGTTGAAGAGCGCAAGGGTCAGCAGATCGACACGCCTTCGCTTGTCGGCGATCAGCGCAGGCAGGAAGTAGAGAGCGATCGCTGCGAGCAGCACAACGATCTCGAAGAAGGAATGACTCGCCATCTGAGTCCACCACTGATTAACGGTCCGGTACACGCCGATGACGCTATTGTCGCGCCAAACGCGGCGTGGCGCAGCAATGGCGGCGGCATGGCCTGGCCGGATGGCCAAAGTCGCGTGCGGGGGTACCGGAGAGCGGGGCATCGGGACTATCATCGGTGCTTTCCTCTCAGGGACTACCGCCATGATTTCCTCCCCGAACCCGGATGCTCAGCAACTGGATAGCGACGAACTTCGAGCGTTCGTCGAGCGCAAGTGGAACGATGAAATCGTTCATGCCCTGACCGACTACATTGCCGTTCCGGCGAAGAGTCCGGCTTTCGACGCCGACTGGGCCAAACACGGCTATCTGGAGCGTGTCATACAGGAGGCGGCCCGCTGGGCCGAACAACAATCGGTGCGCGGCATGACGCTGGAAATCGTGCGGCTGCCGGGCCGCACGCCGGTGATTTTCTTTGATGCCCCGGCCACGCGTTCGGGCAGCGAAGAAACGGTGGTCCTGTACGGGCACCTGGACAAGCAGCCGGAATTCGCGGGCTGGCGTAACGATCTGGGGCCGTGGACGCCGAAGCTCGAAGACGGGCGGCTCTATGGCCGCGGCGGTGCCGACGACGGCTATGCGATCTACGCGAGCGTCACCGCACTGGCGGCGCTCGACCGGCAGGGCGTCGAGCGGCCGCGCTGCGTGGGTCTGATCGAGACGTGCGAAGAGTCGGGCAGCTACGATCTGCTGCCCTACGTCGACGCGTTGCGCGACCGGCTCGGCCGTGTCGGGCTCGTGATCTGCCTCGATTCCGGCGCGGGCAACTATGACCAGCTCTGGCTCACCACGTCGCTGCGCGGACTCGTGGCGGGCGATCTCGAAGTCGAGGTGCTCGAGGAGGGGATTCACTCGGGCTCGAATGGCGGCATTGCGCCTTCGAGTTTCCGCATCATGCGCCAACTGTTCGAACGGCTCGAAGACGCCGCGAGCGGCACGCTGCTGCCCAAGGGCTTTCATTGCGCGATTCCGTCCAGACGCATGAGCGAGGCCGAGGCCACGGCGAAGATTCTCGGTGACAGCGTATGGAAGACGCTGCCGTGGGCCTGCGGCCAGGATGGCCGGCGCGTGCTGCCTACCACGACGGATCCGCGTCAGGCATTGCTCGATTCGACCTGGCGGCCCTCGTTGTCCGTGACCGGGGCATCCGGTCTGCCTGCACTCGCCGATGCGGGCAACGTCCTGCGTCCGCGTACGGCGTTCAAGCTGTCGCTGCGCCTGCCGCCGCTCGTCGAGGCGTCGAAGGCTGTCGCCGAGTTGAAGGCGCTCCTTGAATTCGACCCGCCCTATAACGCGCGCGTCACCTTCAAGCCCGATGCGGGTATTGCGAACGGCTGGAGTGCGCCTGAACTCGCGCCGTGGCTGTCCGATGCGTTGAATGCCGCTTCGCGCACGCACTACGGCGCGGACTGCGGGTATCTGGGGCAGGGCGGGACGATTCCGCTCATGAACGTGTTGCAGGCCGGCTTTCCGAAGGCGCAGTTCATGGTGTGCGGCGTGCTCGGACCGAAGTCGAACGCGCATGGGCCGAATGAGTTCCTGCATGTGCCGTATGCGAAGAAGCTCACGGCGACGGTGGCGGAGGTCATTGCCGCCGCGCCTTGAGCGGGCGATTCTCGCATCAGTCGCATCAGTCGCGTCAGTCGTCGGGCGCGGCGCCGGCCCGGGACAGCCGCGCCTTCAACGTATGGCGCGTGGGCTCGTCGAACGCGCCGAGGAAACTCGTGCGTCCCGCGATCAGCGTCGCGGCGGCCATGCCGTCGCGATACACGATACGGTTGCCGGCCACAGCGGGCACTTTGTCGCCGGGTAGCAGCGTACCGAGCAGGTTGAGCGGATCGGCTGCCGCGACACAGACGAGTTCGCCGGCGCCCGCGCCGCGTCGGCGCACGTCGCGCAGCAGGGCGAGCGCTTCCGGCAAAGCGAATTGCTCGCCGGAGAGGCCGGTGACGAACCGTCCGCCGCGCAGGTGTCCGCGTGCCTCCATGCGATGCAGCACCCGCAGCAGGTCGCGCCACGGCGGCAACCAGGACGCCTCGCGGACCAGCAACTGCCAGCAGAGCACGCCATAGCGCCGCAGCAGCACGTTGGCTACGTTTTCCAGCAGTTCAGGATCGGCGATGGCGCGACGTAGAACGGCACGGCCGGCGACAGGCTTCGCCGCCGCCTGTGTTGCCTCTGCCGTTTCTGCGGCGGGCATGTCGACCCGTCTGAAAACGGACCAGCGCCCCGCGTCGCCCATGCCGCCCGCCGGCGCGGCGAAACCGCGCGGCCTGCGTCGTCCGTGATGAGCGTGTCGCTTTGCCGCCGGTTTTACGAGTGCGCGCAGTCCGGCGAAGCTGTCGGCGCTCACGAGTCCGGCCGCGACGAGTTCGCCCAGCGCGTTTTCCAGTTCGACGCCAAGCAGATGCGCATCGCTGGTCAGTTCGTCGAAGAACATCGCGCCGTGTTGCAGCAGGGCCTCGTAGACGCGCTGTGCGCGCGGCGTGAGCTTCGTCGCGTCGGGTGCGTCAGGCAGCGCCGTCCAGCGCGCAAGCTCGCGACGCGGCAGAAGCACGACCGGCGTACTGCGTACGGTCGAGCCGGCAGCCTCGCGTGCGGGCAAGCGGCCCCACGCGTAGCGGCCCGAGCGGCACAGCTCGTCGAGCTGCATCGGTGTGAAATCGTCGAGGCGCGCGGGCAGGATTTCGTCCTCCCATGCGAGCGCGGACGCTTCCCAGCCCGCCATCTGCGCGAGCACGGCGTCGAGCGCATCGCGTCCCGAGCCGCGTGTTGCGGCAGCCACATGCTGCCATTCGAACAGGAAGCGCATGAAGTCGTGGCGCTCGACGGGTTCGATCTCGCGCCGCAGCTTGCGCACGGTATAGCGATGGATGCGTGCGAGCAGGTGACGTTCGCACCATTCTTCCTCCTGCGCGCCTGGCGTGAAGCGGCCGCGCATCGCCGTGCCCTGCGCTTCGAGCGTTGTCAGCGCGAGGGCGGCCACGCTCGCTTCGAGCACGAGCGGCCGGGCGACCTGCGCGACCGTCAACGGCCCGAAGCCGGACAGACGCGCGCGCACCAGTTCGACGAGCGCGGCCTCCTCGGTCCATGGCTCGTCATAGTCGGGCGGCGGTTTGAGCGCCGGCTCGCAACGCGCCTGCGGATAGATCGCACGGACGCAATTGAGCCGCTCGGCACAGACCCATAACGCGTCGTGTTCGGCGATCGCCAGCCGCGTCGCGCGTCCGGCCTTCGCCAGCGTATGCAACCAGTCGAGCCACTGCGGCTCGCGCTGCGCTTCGGCCTCGGCGAGGCAACCGAGCGTGTTCAGGGCATCGTGCATTTCATCGGCGTCGCGCGCCTGCGGCCAGGCTTCTTCACGCACGCTCGCGATGGCTTCGGCGTCCAGCGCGCCGAGATCGTCCGCCGCTTCGGGGTCGCTCCAGCGCCGGCTCAGCACGGCCTGGGTGCGGCGCTCTTCGAGCGGCGCATCGTCGAGGAACGCATACGGGCGCGCCGTGAGAATTTCGGCGGCGAGCGGTGAAGGCGCGCCCAGCTCGCGCGTCACGAGCCGCACGTCGCGCGCTTCGATACGGCGCAGCAGCGCGAGCCACCCCGCTGTGTCCATCGCGTCGTGCAAGCAATCATCGAGCGTCTGATCGACGAGCGGATGACGCGGGACTTCGCGCTCGCCCGCGAGGTTCTCCACGCACGCCACCTGGTCGGGAAACACGGCTGCGAGCAGGTCTTCGCTGCGCATGCGCTGGATCTGCGGCGGCGTCTTGCGCCCGCCGGTCTGGCGCGGCAGGGCGAGCGCCGTCGTCGCGTTCCAGCGCCAGCGCACGCCGAACAGCGGCGCGTCGAGCAGTGCCTGCACGAGCAGATGTTCGGCGGTGTTCGAGTGCAGGTAGCGCCAGACCTCGTCGAGCGCGAAGCTGTGCGCGCCGGTGAGCGAGAGGATGATCGCGTCTTCGATCGCGGCGGCCTGCAGTTCGAAGTTGAACTGGCGGCAGAAGCGTTTGCGCAGCGCGAGACCCCAGGCACGGTTGACGCGGCTGCCGTAGGGCGCGTGGATCACGAGCTGGGTGCCGCCCGATTCGTCGAAGAACCGCTCCATCACGAGCGTGTCGCGCGTGGGCAGCGCGGTCAGGGCGGTGAGCGCGCGAGCGAGATAGTCGGCGATCTGGCGGGCGGCGGCATCGTCGAGGCCGAGCGTGTCGATCAGCCAGCGGCACGCGCGCTCGACTGCGGACGATGCGGCAGTCGGCGCTTGTCCGACGGAATCGCTGGCGGGCGACGAAACGCAACTAACAGCCAACCCCGCCTCGCGCCCGGCTTCGCCCCGCTTCAAAGCGTCGGGCGCAGATTCGTCCAGCAATGAAGGGGGCCCATTTTCAGACGAATCCGCGCGGAGCAGCACGCTTTCGATCTGTTCCCGCAGCCGCCCGATCGCACAAGACAGCTCATCGCTGCGCCCCGGCGCTTCGCCCAGCCAGAACGGAATATTCGGCGGTTGCCCGTGCGCATCCTCGACTCGCATGCGTCCCGCCTCGATGCGCAGAATCCGGTACGACGCATTGCCGAGCTGAAACACGTCGCCCGCGAGGCTTTCGACGGCGAAGTCCTCGTTGACGGTCCCGATCTGCAGTCCTTGCGGTTCGAGCAACACGGTGTAATCGGCGTTATCGGGAATCGTCCCGCCGGAAGTGAGCGCGACGAGCCGCGCGCCCCGGCGCGCGCGCAACACGCGGTTGACCGCATCGCGATGCACGTATGCGGCGCGCGGCCCGTGGCGGCTCGTATACCCCTCGGCGAGCATCCGCAGCACCGCGTCGAACTGCGTGCGTTCGAGCCGCGCCCACGGCGCCGCGCGCCGGACCAGTGCGAACAGCGCATCCTCGCCCCATTCCTCGCAGGCCACTTCGGCGACGATCTGCTGCGCGAGTACGTCGAGCGGTGCTTCGGGCACGGCGAGCCGGTCCAGTTCGCCGCGCCGCACGCAGTCGAGCAGGGCGGCGCACTCGACGAGGTCGTCGCGCGAAGTCGGAAATAGCCGCCCCTTCGGCGTGCCGCCGACCTGGTGTCCCGAGCGTCCGACGCGTTGCAGAAAGGCCGCGATCGAACGCGGCGAGCCGATCTGGCAGACGAGATCGACATCGCCGATATCGATGCCGAGTTCCAGCGAAGCGGTCGCCACGAGCACGCGCAGGTCGCCGCGCTTCAGACGCTGCTCGGCGTCGAAGCGGTGTTCGCGCGCGAGGCTGCCGTGATGCGCGGCGACGGCCTCGGCGCCGAGCCGGTCGGTCAGATGTCGCGCGACGCGCTCGGCCATGCGGCGCGTGTTGACGAACACGAGCGTCGTCCGGTGTTGCGCGACGAGTTCGGCCATCCGGTCGTAGACGCGCTCCCAGACGTCGTTGGCCATGACCGCCTCGAGCGGCACGGGCGGCACCTCGATCGCAAGATCGCGCGAGCGCGCATGACCCGTATCGACGATCTCGCAGGCGGGCGGCGCATCGGCGTCGGCGCCCATGCCGACGAGAAACCGCGCGACGGTGTCGATCGGCTTTTGCGTCGCCGACAAACCGATGCGCAGCAGCCGCTGTCCGCACAGCGCATCGAGCCGCTCGAGGCTCAACGCGAGATGGCAACCGCGTTTGTTGCCCGCCAGCGCATGGATTTCGTCGACGATCACCGTGCGCGCGCTCGCCAGCATGCGTCGCCCCGACTCCGAGCCGAGCAGCACGTAGAGCGACTCGGGCGTCGTCACCAGGATGTGCGGCGCGCGTTTGCGCAGGGCCGCGCGTTCGGGCTGCGGCGTGTCGCCGGTGCGCACGGCGCTGCGGATGTCGACGGCGGGCAGGTCCAGGCGCGCGAGTTCCGCGGCGATCCCGTCGAGCGGACGTTCGAGATTGAGCCGGATGTCGTTCGAGAGCGCCTTGAGCGGCGACACGTAGACGACGAGCGTTGCATCGGGCAGCGCGCCGCCGTTCGCGAGGCCCTCGCGCACGAGTTCGTCGAGCGCGGCGAGAAAGGCCGTCAGCGTCTTGCCGGAGCCGGTCGGCGCCGCGACGAGCGTGGCACGGCGGCTTGCGATCAGCGGCCAGGCCGCGCGCTGGGCGGCCGTGGGCGCGTCGAAACTGCGCCGGAACCAGCCCGCGACTGCCGGATGGAAAGGCGCCAGCGCGTCGTCGTCGGGAAGGGGGGCGTTGGGGAGCGAAGTCATACGAGCGGGAACGAGTAGCGGCCAGTCTCGCAGTTTTTATGCGAGCCTGCCCGCCGCAAGGTCATGCATTCCTACGCGTTGCGCAGTATCCTCGGCCAGTTGCATTTCCCCTGAAGCCAGCCGTGAACCCACGACGGAGTCTTGAACATGCGATACAACACCCTCGGCCGCACAGGCCTGTTCGTTTCGGAGCTTTGCCTCGGCACGATGACGTTTGGCGGCGGCGAAGGCATGTGGCGTCAGATCGGTGACGTCCAGCAGGCCGATGCCGAGCGCCTCGTCGGCCGCGCGCTCGATGCCGGGATAAATTTCATCGACACCGCTGACATCTATTCACAAGGCATATCCGAGATCATCACCGGGCAAGCGCTCAAGAATCTGAAGGTCCCGCGCGAGCAGGTGGTGGTCGCGACCAAGGTGCTCGGCGCGATGGGCAATACGCCCAACGAGGGCGGCCTCACGCGCTACCACATCATGGACGGCGTGAAGGCGAGTCTGAAGCGCCTGCAACTCGATCATATCGATCTCTACCAGGTTCACGGCTTTGATCCGACCACGCCGGTCGAGGAAACCGTGCACGCGCTCGATACGCTCGTGCAGCAGGGCCACGTGCGCTACGTGGGCGTGTCGAACTGGGCCGCGTGGCAGATCGTGAAGGCGCTCGGGATTGCGCATCACCATGGCCTCGCGCGGTTTCAGTCGCTGCAGGCGTACTACACGATCGCGGGCCGCGATCTCGAGCGCGAACACGTGCCGATGCTTGCGAGCGAGGGGCTCGGGCTCATGGTGTGGAGTCCGCTGGCGGGCGGGCTGCTGAGCGGCAAGTACGGACGCGAGCAGGCGGGCGAGACGGGCAGCCGCCGCACGACGTTCGATTTCCCGCCCGTGGAGCGCGAGCGCGCGTGGTCGTGCGTCGACGCGATGCGTGCGATCGCCGGGCAAAAAGGCGTTTCGGTCGCGCAGATTGCGATTGCATGGCTGCTGCATCAGCGCGCCGTGACGTCGGTGATCGTGGGGGCGAAGCGCATCGACCAGCTCGACGACAACGTGGCGGCAACCCAGGTCAAGCTGTCCGGGCAGGACCTCGCGGCCCTCGACGCTGTGAGCCGCCTGCCCGCCGAATATCCGGGCTGGATGCTCGCGCGCCACGCGGCCCGCAGGAGCGAGCAGACCGGCGATTCGAAGCGCGATTGAAAGGGTCATATATCGCGCGATCGAAACGGCGGTTGAAGCGGCGGTTGAAACGGCGGTTGAAACCTTAGGCCGCAATTTTGCCGCCCGGTTGTAAAAACGCTCGGCGACACGTCGCGGGAAAGCCCCTCGTGGCTCTCCCGCAAACAGCAAATCCGTTTTGAAACAGTCGCTTGTAAAAACTGGCATGGTGGTTGCATGGGCGAGTGCGGTTTCGTCCACTACTCACGGGGTCTCCATGCCATCCATCGCGTTACAGGCGCGCCAGCAAATCGCGCTGACACCGCGCCTCCAGCAGGCCGTACGGCTGCTTCAACTCTCGTCGCTGGAGTTTCAGCAGGAGCTGCGCGAAGCGCTCGACACCAATCCGTTCCTCGAATACGTCGCGCCCACCTCGGAGAGCGGCGAGGCGGCCGATGCCGCCGAGGGCACGGCCGGCATCGGCGCGGGCACGGCGGCGCCTGAAGCGTCCGCCGACATCCCCGGCGGCGGCATGGATCAGGCGGACGACGGCTCGATGCCGCCGGAAGCGTCGTCCTGGAGCGCGGACATGCCTTCCTCCGGCGCGTTGCGCGCGTCGGTGCATCGCGGTATCGAAGATGGCGAAGGCGAGGCCGCCGACTGGGTGCGCGTGCCGGTGTCGCTGCGCGAGCAACTGCACGACGCGCTGCGTCTGCTTCCGCTCAAGGGGCTCGACCGCGTGGCGGCCCAGGTCGTCATCGAAGCGCTCGACGACGACGGCTACCTGCGCCAGGAGCTTTCCGATCTCGTCTCGCCGATCGATACCGACGACGCGCAGGAAGATAACGAAGTACTCGACGAAGACCGTCTGCGCGTGGCGCTGCGCGTCGTGCAGACGCTCGACCGGCCGGGCATCGGCGCGCGTTCGCTGTCGGAATGTCTCGCGCTGCAGATCGAGGCGATGCCGCCCGATACGCCGCATCGCGAGCTGGCTTCCCGTATCGTCACGCAGCATCTGGAGCGGCTCGCGCGCCGCGAAAGCGGGGAAATGCAACGCCAGCTCGGCTGCGACGCGCACGCGCTGCAGGCCGCCTGCGCGCTCGTGCGCAGGCTCGATCCGAAGCCGGGCAACCAGTACGGCCGCGCGGACGGCGGCTATGTCGTGCCCGACGTGATCGTGCGTCAGGTGCGCGGGCGCTGGGTCGTCAGCGTGAACCCGGCCATCGAGCCGCGCGCGCGCATCCACAAGCTCTATGCGGAGATGTTCGCGCGCTCGGGCGAGGCGAGCCGCTCGCCGCTCGCCCAGCAGTTGCAGGAAGCGCGCTGGCTGATCCGCAACGCGCACAAGCGCTGCGAGACGATCCTGCGCGTGGGCGAATGCATCGTCGCGCGGCAGAAGGCGTTTTTTCAGTACGGCGAGATCGCGCTGCGCCCGATGCTGCTGCGCGACGTGGCCGACGAACTGGGTCTGCACGAATCGACGGTCTCGCGCGCGACGGGCAACAAGTACATGGCGACGCCGCGCGGCATC
>Ga0131853_10017602_pt1 | contig 13012 bp, 7 predicted proteins | sample TergutLab28metaG_FD_92764 | JGI IMG/M metagenome (GOLD analysis project Ga0131853, IMG submission 92764) | Labiotermes labralis P1 segment gut microbial communities from Petit-Saut dam, French Guiana - Lab288 P1 (version 2) (version 2) | ecosystem: Host-associated > Arthropoda: Insects >...
ATGGACCAGGTGGAAGAAGATCTAAGGAGGATGAAAATTACTGGCTGGAGGGTGAAGATTGAGGATAGACAAGTGTGGAATAGAATTGTCGAACAGACCAAGACCCACCCAGGGTTGTAGAGTAAATAGAAGAAGAAGAAGTCTCTCTGTTCGTGGGTACAGGGGGGTTCTTAACTAGATGTTCTAGCTGTCATACAAAATTAACATATCGCCAATGAAGGTAGTTCCTCTACCCTTTTAACGGATAATCCCTTTAGTTTAAAAACAAGTTAATTCATCTTAGCCATTGGAGAAGGGATCCGAGGAGCACACTGTGCCAGCCACTGCTCTGCAGCATTAACGTATTGTGTTTTTTTTAATAACCGAGATTGAGAGTGTCTGCTGCACGGTACGAACTGGAGGCAGATAAACCCCCAGCCGGGTACAAGAAGTTCCGAAGATTAACCCTTATCCTGCTAACGTGGAGAATATGGTGAGCTCCTAATAATGCCAGCAGATGGCAGATGGGATTTAACTCGGCGTTTAAAGGGTTAAGGAGAAGATGTTAGACTAAACAATAACGCGAAAACCACCCCACTCCCCCCCTTCCCTCAACATAGGATCATATAAGATACCACACCTGCAATCACAGTTTTCCTCCCAACCCTACACCCAACTAACCGAAAGGATCCACACCCAGCTACCTGTAATTCCATTCACGCAATAGACATCCCACCAAACTTAGCTTAAACTTTTGGCGCCGGAATTATTTTTTTTAAATTTTAGCACACCATGTATATAAAATGTGAATAATACAGGAACCAAATACGTTAGAATTATGAAACAAACTGCATTTTGAAGAGAAAAAAACGGAGAGTATATACCACTTTTAAAATATTCAGTACCAATATTTGTTGAATAAATATATAAAATGCAACTTTAGAGGTTAGCGGTGCGGTACGACCACTATAGTTGACATTAGACGTCAAAAGGTTACGAAACGTACGTAAATGATGATGATATCTCAACATCGACACGCGGTTTATGCATATTATATATAAGTCTTATAGCAAGAAAGTTGTCAAAAACTTATGATGGCCGCTATTGGCCGAAACATGTAGTTTTCAATTTATAATAAACATCATAATTTAGCCATATATTCATAGTTGTGTTTTTGACTGAGTTTATCTCACCTTATAGTTTAAACACACGACGGGGATGGCACACCTCAAAACGAAGTGGATATTTATAGAAAGTTCAGGTTAACTGTACTCTAACGATTTAAACGCCGAGTTAAATCCCATCTGCCATTTGCTGGCATTATTAGCAGCTCACCATATTCTCCACGTTAGCAAGGTAAGGGTTAAAGGGTTAAGGATGGTAGCATTTTGAACACGTGTTACTGCCAGGAAGTGTTTTTTGTCAGAGCAGATATGATTTTGTGTTGCTTTCTTATTCCGTGTGACATTTGTTTTTCCAAATTATAAACTGAACTGAGTATTTGTGTAAGAGAAGTACTGGCAAGAAAATAAAATAAAAGGAATGGCGCGGAAAACGCTTAACTCTGAGACTCTGAGCCTCAGTGTCCTATGCACTGAGATAACAGAAAGGAGTGGCTGGTCAGTATAATAATCTGATTTATCAAAACACTAGTACTGATATGAATGAAAAGCGATGCATTTAACAAGACAAGCGATGTGTGTTTAATGCAACATTGTGGCGCGTTCGCGTTACCATTGTTGCCGCGGAAAAACTGTATGTATGGCATATTCTGAGTGTGTGTGTTTGCAGCGTTATTTATCCAGCATACACAACGCATGCGCTGTATTATGTCATCTGTGGCCTGTCCGACTCTGCCATATTTTTGTTCACATTATCTCGTGAACCGCACAGTTCTTTGGGGGGGGGGGGGGGGGGGGGTACTTGAAGCAAAAAATCTTGGCTTTTTTTTTCTTTTTTTTCGCTTCCCCCATGTTTTTTGGGGGGGGGGGGGGGGAGGAGGATCATTGAGCATAAAATCTGTGCTTTAATTTTCTCTGCAACATTTATCTGAAACATATCTCATTCTAAGAAGAGATCAGCGACATATTGTCATAAATAAACCTAGAGCTTCGTATAAATTACCCGCTGTTATCGTCAGATTTTAAAGAAACTTGAGCTTCCTCGCTGGATTTTCGAAGAAACCTCAAATAGAAAACTTCTTGACAGTCCTTCCAGAGGGAGCTGCATTGTTCCGCGCGGATGGACAGACAGACGGACGTGATGAAGCTAATAGTCGTTTCGCAATTTAACGAAAGCGCCCAAAATCTTATGAAAGATAGTTTGTGCTTGCAAATAATCGAAAGATAGGCTGTCTGCAGAACTTTACTGTTGCCTGAAACTGATATCAAGAATTTTTTGAAATGAGGAGAGACTTGAAGGAAGATAAATATTTGCCTATTGTACGGATATATTAATTCGATAACGTGATATCAGACCAGTTTTAGCTTTCTACCTCCTTGGGAGTCTACATGCTTCCTGCGTTTGGTGAGTTGTAACCATTGATTTTCCCTGTACGGACAGAGGAAGGGGCTGTTTGGTTGAAAAACTTAGTGCCTAGATACAGTTGCAAGGTCGCGTCTTTTAAAATGTAAAAAGTGCACCCTTGTACAGGGTCTGAGGCTCTGTACAGGCCGTACGGCCCATAGGGGGAGTAGAGGTATAGCTCTACTCCTTCTTGACCACGGTACTAAAAGGGGGGTGAGGGGTCAACGTCACGCCCCGGCCGCTATTTACCCCCGGGAAAAACTCGGTACCCATTGTACAGACGGGTGGGTGGACCCCAGGGCCGGTCTGGACAGGTGCGGAAAATCTCGTCCCCACCGGGATTCGATCCCCAGACCGTCCAGCCCGTAGCTCAGTCGCTATACCGACTGAGCTACCCAGCCCACTTAGTTTAAAATGCACTTCATGAAATTTCAGAATCATTTCGAATCTTCTCATTCCTTCCGATAATAGTAAACTTAATACTTAAGTGAATGCTTATATAGCCTCATAAATAGTTGAACAAAAGTTGTATAAGGTAATATACAAATCACGTAATTAACGTGACCATTTGGTTCTATTTACTGGCTACAGTTTTTTTTTGTGTGAAAGATACATTGGTGTGCAGTGGTGTGTCTGAGACTATACGTTTATGTCTGTTCTCACAACCAGAAACAGAAAGTCATTGTTACGTTTCTCAACGAAAACCACAACAATGATACGACATTGAAAGTCCAGTGCGAATTAAGTAGAATTAAAACGCTTGAAGTAAGTGGGAACTCCCTGCTGTTGGATAATGGAATAGTAGGGTTCCTGTTCTAAAGAACGTGACTGTGAAGCGAATGGAAAATATACAGACAGAATGACCCTAACCTAAGGTAACGCTGCTGCGGTGCAAGCCAATAAACAGGAAGTCCCTGCCTTGAAGTAAAGATGAAACAGTGAAATCCATGTGGCAGACTCTAGCCTCAAGTGACGATGGTACAGTGAAATGTATGAGACAGTTCTTAACTTGAATGTAACGGTGGTGTAGTGAAACCCGTGACTTACATATCTAACCTCAAGTAACGATGGTATAGTGAAATTCATGAGAAACATATTTAACCTCAAGCAACGATGTTGCAGTAAAGTTCATGAGGCATATCTCTAACCTAAACTAACGATGGTATAGTTAAATCCACAAGACATATATCTAACCTCAAGTAACGATGTTGCATTGAGTTTCATGAGACATAACTCTAACCTCCAGTAATGATGGTATAGTGAAATTCATGAGACATATCTCTAACCTAAAGTAAGGATGGTATAGTGAAATCCATGAGATACATCTTTAACTTAAAGTAAGGATGGTATAGTGAAATCCATGACATATATCTTTAACCTCAAGTAACGATGTTGCATTGAAGTTCCTGAGATTTATCTCTAAACTCAAGTAACGTTGGTATAATTAAATCCATGAGACACAACTCTAAGCTCCAGTAACGACGGTATAGTGAAATCCAGGAGACATATCTCTAACCTCAAGTAACCATGGTATAGTGAAATCCAAAAGACACACCTATAACCTCAAGTAATGATGTTGCAGTGAATTTCATGAGGCACAAATCTAACCTCCAGTAACGACGGTATAGTGAAATCCATGAGACACAGCTCTGACCTCAAGTAACGATGTTGGAGTGAATTTCATGAGACATAACTCTAACCTCCAGTAACGATGTTATAGTGAAATCCATGAGACACAGCTCTAACCTCAGGTAACGATGCTGCAGTGAATTTCATGAGACATATCTCTAACCTCAAGTAACGATGGTATAGTGAAATCCATGAGACATAACTCCTACCTCCAGTAACGACGGTATAGTGAAATCCATGAGGCATATCTCTAACCTCAAAAACGATGGTATAGTGAAATCCAAAAGACACCAATAACCTTAAGTAATGATGTTGCAGTGAATTTCATGAGACATAACTCTAACCTCCAGTAACGATGGTATAGTGAAATCCACGAGACACAGCTCTAACCTCAAGTAACGATGTTGCAGTGAATTTCATGAGACATATCTCTAACCTCAAGTAACGATGGTATAGTGAAATACAAAAGACACGCCTATAACTCCAAGTAGCGATGTCGCAGTGAAGTTCACGAGACGTCTCTGACCTCAAGTAACGGTTTAACAGAGAAAGTCAAAAACATACTTTCCATAACTTGTAGGACAGATGTCACCGTGAAACGGGTGACAAAAAAGGAGCTGGCATACGTTACTGGTGCGACTTGCACAAGATACTTCTAACAAATAACACTCAGGTAGTTTTTGATGTTTCGCTGACCGTGCATCTCATATTTATCTCAGTAATTAACCAACTTGATGCACAAAAGTTTTGTTTTAAAATAAGTTTATTTCATGCCTCTACATGTTTCGAGCACATGTGCTCATCATCAGGAGGTCAAAATTGCATTATACAGCCTCTGGTATAATCACACCTATAGGTGTGATGATACCAGAGGATTTATAATGCAATTTTGACCTCCTGATGATGAGCACATGTGCTCGAAACATTTAGAGGCATGAAATAAACTTATTGTAAGACAAAAATTTTGTGCATGAAGTTGCTTAACCTTTTGACGCCTAATGTCAACTATAGTGGTCGTACCGCACCGTTAACCTCTAAAGTTGCATTTTGTATATTTATTCAACAAATATGTGTACTGAATATTTTAAACATGGTGTATACTCTTCTTTTTTTTTTTCTTCAAAATGCAGTTTGTTTCATAATTCTAACATATTTGGTTCCTGTATTATTAACATTTTATATACAGGTGTGCTAAAATTAAAAAAAAATAATTCCGGCGCCAAAAGGCTAATTAGTGAGATAATAACACTCAGTTTGCCTGCACATAAGGCCGGAGGTAAACGGCGGTTTGAAATATTTTGTAATACAGTGAGGCTCGTAACTAACGGAGACTAAGCTACTGCAATTAGATGAACAGAAATAGGGAGACGTAACATAAAAAAATTCGATTTTATTAATGGATTAGGCGATTAATCAACAGTCAGTAGTTCTTTTTGTCGGAACCCAACAACGAGAGCGGATGGTAGTAGACCTGGTTGACCAATACCAGAAGCTGTAATTACAGCTGTACGAGCTCCTGATGATGGGTGTCAACACCAGAAACATGTAGAGCTAACTACAGAAATTTAATAAACATAATACAGTCACATCTTGTTTGTCATTATTAAATTTCATTCACGATGCACGGATCCATGAATATAAAATTCGTTGGAATTATGTTGTGCTTAACTGGCCAGATGATTAATGCAACCAGCATTTGAACTGTTATTTTGCATCTGTAGTCGCAAATTATGCGGATATAAGAATATATTGTGGCTGCTATTTTGACGGGTTTTTGCTAAATTTTATGGTGAAACGTGCGATGGAAATAGAACCCTATAATGTATTTAGAAATCAACGAAACTTTTCGTACCAAGTCTGGGTAACTCAGTAGGACAATTTTTGCAACTCACACGCTGAATTGACTTAGCGGCTTCAACCCAGTGGGCAGGGGTCTGAATTTGAGTATAATCTTAATGGGGAGACTTTGTATCTTCTTTGAGTTTCACGAGGCAAATGCATTTAAAATCTGATATTTTTGCTTCCATCTTTGTTATAATGTGTTATTCGATGCCGCGTAGCATCTGCAGTTGATGAGAAGTCGTTAAAGAACTCGCGAACCAATCAACGATAAGTTTCTGGCCTCTTCCATTACGCTGTGAGTGCACATCCAGTTTAGTTTCCTATGTAACGCAGTGCGGCCATGACGTAGGTACTTACGGCATGTTCAGATGTTAACAGTGACCAGGTGGCTGGTAGCGTTCCTTCGAAGATTTCGGTGACTCTCTCATCATTACTTCATCGTAAACACTCCACCTACATTCCGTATGAGACTGGCGGATAAAGTTATTACGTCACATGCTTGACAAATGGCAGTCTACAGCGGAATGTGTGACTTGGAACATCTTAATTCTGACGTGTTTTTTGGTGACGTCATCTAGTTGTGACGGTGTCGTTAAATACCCCTAATTTCTATGACTCCCTATTATCCACGCTGTCTCCTATCCGGATTTCTGCTGCTTGTATTTTTCTGTGTAATGATTTTATAACGGCTTAAGAGATCCTGATTGCAAAGAATGACGTCAGCATAAAATTACACATGTTTATGGAGCCTTGGGAATACAAATTTCACACGTGTTTACCAGCCAGAAACATTCTTCCGTCTTCTGTTCTATTTTTAAAAGAAAATATTCTCCTATATAATTCCGCCCGAGATACAGTTTTTTGTACTTTGTTAAATCACTTCTGGTGTCTGAATTACCAATGTGACTGTGTGGCTGGAAGAAAATTTAATTACGTTGCTGGAGCAACAGACATTGTTTTGAAGCTAATCGGAAATTAGTAAATTTGTATAATGTACTATATTCCGTCAATACATTGATATTATACAGGGTTATTCGAAATGATTGTCGGGGTTTTAACAACTCGTCATACACAATACACTTGAGATAGGAGTGTATTTTTTTTTATTTAATAGAACAACACTCCAAGTTTTTGTTACATACCGTACAGGTGCTCTATATGTGCACCGTTTGTGATTGTACAAATATCAACACGATAATCGAGTTAGTTCCAAACTGACAAGTTGTTAAAACCCTGACAATCATTTCGAATAACCCTGTATATACACTCAGGTCGCTTTATGGCAACATGTTTCGACCGTAAACGGTCATCTTCAGGCCAATATAGAACATTATGAAGGTACAATAAAATGAGTACTCAATGGGATCCCATTTCGTTTACAGTAAAAGTTAAAATAACGTGTGATGAAATTCTTAATTATAACTAAAACATTAAAATAGACGGTAATCAAGTAAATTAATAATCCTCAAGTTAATTTTTTTAAAAAGAAATTAGTAAATAAAGTGAGCCTTTTCTGTGCCTAGTGAGAACGAAATAGAGGCGTTCTGAAGTCGTGATTTAAGAGCTGTCCTGTTTATATGGGGGCCTTGCAGATCCTTGTGTGCCCAATTTGCAGAACAATTAGCGAGTACCAGAAATGTCATGGAGAGGAGAATATTCACAACGCACACTTCAAACCGAAACCTGGACGTCCTTTCCATCTCTTGTTTCACAGTGTGTACCTTAATCATTTGATCATATTTGGAAGCCACAACCTTCGTGTACATGATAATAACAAAGGAGTACACGAAAAAGAAAGTCAAACATCTTCACAGGAAATTAAAATATTTGAATGGTTTTTATATGAATACAAACATTACGTGTAGAAGTTTGAGTTTGCTGTAATTCATCATGGCAGTGGGTAGACATTCTTATATTTTTAATTAAATTCTATATGTTGTTCCTGGCTCATGATTGATTGAAGCAGAAAATCCCACAGATGAAAATCCGCAAGTGTTTTGGGTGCTAGGTGGGTGACTCTGCCGGCCAATTCCTAGGTTTTCTACGACCAATCAAACGTTCACAAAAGTTGCATTCAAGAACGCCTAAAACTTGCGGGCATAGTGAGGGTGCGCTCCACCTTGTTGAAGGAAGACCCTTTGTAATAACAAGCCGGGATTTTCACGCAGGGTCGAATTAAAGAACTTCCGTACTAGTCTGAGATATAAAACTGAAACATAGACTGTGTTACGTTTATATTGTTCATTTCGTGCTATACAATTTGCTAATCACATAATAACTATACTTACTTACGTACTTACTTATTTACACCATGGTGCAGATTCCTTCTTGAAAAGCGAACCAGTTCTCATATAGTCAAGAAATTCCCCGCATTTTATGGAACCCGAAGGTTCATTACCGCAGTCACAAGAGCCCGCCAACTGTCCCTATCCTGAGCCAGATGGATGCAGTACACCCCTCACATTCCACTTCTTGAAGAATAATTTAATATTATTCCCCTATCTACGCCTGGGTCTTCCAAGTGGTGTTTTTCCCTCAGGTTTCCCCACCAAAATTCTGTGTAACCTCTACTCTCTCCCATAAGTGCTACATGCCCCACCCATCCCATTCTTCTAGATTTAATCACCCGAACAATGTATGTATGTATGTATGTATGTATGCATGTATGTATATATATGTGTGTATGTATGCATGTATGTGAAAACTGGCTTCCTTAGGTTGTAAATTAAACTTGTTTTCGTTGTTCCCCTCTGAAGATGGCGGTCGGTCGCAGAACAGGTAGGAATAAAGATTGTATGTTTTTTATGCACACTTTGTATGTGCAAATTGTTGGTTGTTAATAGAAAGAAATGCATTTTATTATCGACACATATTAGGGGGCACGCGGTGGCACAGTTGAATGAGGCACTACACCACAAGCCGTTATGTCGCGGGTTGACGGTGCTATTGGCTTTTTCGTTGATTTAATCCTTCCAGCTGCACAGTGGCCCTGGTGTCGACTCAGCCTCTAATAGAAATGAATGAAAATAAAAGTAAAGCTATCACATTACAGGCCTGGACATGCCCTTAGTGCTGCATGAGGTTGAGGCTCCAAAAATTTCTGGACAGTCGGCGCATGAATGTGGCTTGGTTACCAGCTCTGCGCACCGGCCGCCTTCACCCCGCAGGAGATACCCCTGGTACTAATTTCTGATAAAGGCTGAGTCGAACCCAGGGTCACGGTGCGGCCGGAAATTAAAGAGTAATCCTTGTGATCCCAACGGGAATCGACCCCCCGACTTTCCGGCTTGTAGCGCATGCCTCAGCCAACTGCACCACCGTGTACCACAACAGACATGAGTACCAGGAATATTTCCTGGGGTGGGGGGTAAATTTGGCCGATGCCTAGGGCTGACCACCTTACCACCTTCATGTGCCGATGGTCTGGAAATTTGGCTACGTAGAACTTCTGGAACCCTCAGGGCCTGTCCAGGCTTGTACAGAGATTGTTTGCTTTGCCTGTCCACACCCAGTGTAGCCAAGCGTCCGTCAGTCACTGGCTGTCGCTCCCAAAATGTTTCTCCTAAAGAGCAGTTCACAGGAAATGATAAACACAAAAGGAATTCCTTTTGGAGAGACAACCGCATGAAAATTATTATTATTCTTCTACTTAGAAAATTAGGCACGGGATGTCCAACAAGCTCTCGTCAAATGTATAAAATACTTTGTTTCCCCCATAAGATACTTCGAAGAAAAAAAAAATGACATTGGAATAGTTTCACTGCAGGGAATCAGAATATTGAGAGCAGAAGAACTTACAGGTATGTCAGGTATCCGTCCTCTTTTAACTCGTTAGTGCATCAAACAGAAATGAAAATGTTACGTGTATGATACATTTGCAGCTTAAATTTTTACAAATATATCTCACTGCCCTTAGCCAAAGGGTGATATCCACATAAAGGTCTTCTCACATTTTGCTATTTAACTAATCAACCACTTTTTCAAGTGGATCAGTTTTTCAATTCTTATCACTTACAATTAGGAAGGGGTAAGGTAAAGGTAAAGTGATCCCGTTACAGGCTCGGTGTGGCCCAGAGGGTGGGTAGAGGTATAGCTGTACTCTTCCATGACCGCGGCACTAGAAGGGGGTGAGTGGTCAGCAGCACGACCCGGTCGCACTTTGCCCCGGGAAAGACCCGGTACCCATTTTGTAGGAGGCTGGGTGGGCCCCAGGGCCGGTCTTGACGGGCGGAAAATCTCGTCCGCACCGGGATTCAATCCCGGACCGCCCAGCCCGTAGTCAGTAGCTATACCGACTGAGCTACCCGGCCCACAATTAGGAAGGGGTTGGTACGTCAAAACATGTCGTCGTCAGCCTAATAAATAGGATACAAAGACAGTTGTGTTTTGACGTACCTATCCCTTCCCAATTGCATATATAACACAAAGGGGATGATGAGCCTAAAGATTCTTATCACTTACGTTTAACGACCGCTTCAAATGCACCTTGTCTTATCATGCTTAGGACTGGGCCGAATTCCTGTCACGGGGCTTCACAACTACGACGGAAGTGGGCCCAGGGGCTCGTCAAGTACCTATTAAAGTTGACCCATAAGGTTGTAACGGTTGGGCGAAGCCTGGAATCCTGTCGCATGTATATGCAACCACCATTGCAAGTGGATCACCAGGAATAAATGAAAGAAAATTTCTCAATTTCTGACGTTACTGAAATTTGCAATATACTGTAGTAAATGATTAAATAGGATAACAGGATGTCAAAACGGAAGGAGAAAACATCCAGCGGTGACATTCTGCGTGTCTTTGTTCTTTATTTAAAGTTTCCAGTTGCGGTTCGGTGCAAGTTACTCGGTCGTTGTTTTTTTGAGTATTCTGGCGGCTGAGTTGTCATGCATCAGCTGGGTCATTCATGGCTGCTGTGTCTTAGGAAATGCTTCTGGTATGACATTCTTAAACTTCAGTCTAGGTCTGTTCGTGAGGACACGCAAATTTTATGACACTCTTAATATTACTGTACAGCATTTAATCCATCAATTGCACTTCCAACAACACACAGTCAACTTTTTTTATGTTTTGCTGACCGTGCATCTCAGTATATTTATCTCAGTAATTAACCAACTTGATGCACAAAATTTTATTTTACAATAAGTTTATTTCATGCCTCTACATGTTTCGAGCACCATGTGCTCATCATCAGGAGGTCAGAATTGTATTATACAGCATCTGGTATCATCACATTAGGGTGAAGGTTAAGTGATCCCGTTACAGCCCCGGTGTGGCCCAGAGGGTGGATACAGGTATAGCTCTACTCTTCCATGACCGCGGCACTAGAAGGGGGTGAGTGGTCAGCAGGATGCCCCGGCCGCACTTTACGCCCGGGAAAGACCCGGTACTCATTTTACAGGAGGCTGGGTCGGCCTCTAGGTGGCCGTCCCCTGCACCGGACGGCCACCTAGAGGTGGGACGATACCAGATGCTGTATAATACAATTTTGACCTCCTGGTGATGAGCACATGGTGCTCGAAACATGTAGAGGCATGAAATAAACTTATTGTAAAACAAAATTTTGTGCATCAAGTTGGTTAATTACTAAGATAAAAAACAGTCATCTGTCTCATAACGGTGTGTCTCATGCATGTTCGGGCCTCTACATGGCCTTCATCTTGGACCTCTCTAACAGGCACAACAGTAGCAAGTTCTGATAATGATGTGCTTGTGCGGAGTATATACATACATACACACACACACACACACACATATATATATATATATTGTTTAAATATATGTATACATATTCTTATATGTTAAATAAGTTGATTTTATGTGGATAGTCTTTCCGAAACGGACAATAATTTGGCTGATTATGAAAATACCCACCAAGTCACGCTGTATCTTGTGCTGGAGTAGGTAAAGGTAAAGGTAAAGTGCACCCTTGTACAGGCACAGAGGCTCTGTACAGGCCGTGCGGACCATAGGAGGAGTAGAGTTATAGTTCTACTCTTTCTTGATCACGGCACTAGAAGGGGTGAGGGGTCAGCGTCACGCCCCGGCGGCTCTTTACCCCCTGGAAAGACCCGGTACCCATTGTACAGGAGTTTGGGTGGGCCCCAGGGCCGGTCTGGACAGGTGCGGGAAATCTCGTTTCCACCGGTATTCGTTCCCCAGACCGTCCAGCCTGTAGCCAGTCGCTATACGGACTGAGCTACCCGGCGCACATGTGATCAAGTAGACACTTGACTAAAGCCCCTATTACAGTATCGTGAAGGTACTCAGTAAGTTACTAATGAAGCTCAACTTTTAGATGTGCTTCCAAATTATCGTCTGTTGTTGAATGAATTAATATGGCATGTTAGGTGATGGGTGTTTACCCATTTGTGCTTTCAACAGGCACGGAGCACAGTTAAAAATCGGTCATGCAGGGAGCGACTGTAAAGCCACTCGTACTGTTAAGAGTGGCGGAGCACGGTCTATAGTCAAGATCAGTCATAAGTAAAAGGGCTGCTGTACCACCGTCAGCTTTTCCAAAACAGTCCATTTGATCTTTACCTTCTGTCTTCAGTGTGACCCACAAAATCTCTCCCATTTTATCATTTTAATTAAATTGCTTGTTATTCTTTCGCCTGCAAAAAAAAATTGTTTCGCCAGTACCACCGTGTTATATGTCTACATGTTAACCTTAGTCGCCATTTCTGTATGGCGAACAAGCTTCCACCGTTGTGTAATGATAATATGGTTTTTACAGGTCTGGACTATGAATACTTACGCAAGCAGCCAAATTTTTCCTTTCGATAGTTCTTCAAATATTAACTTAAGTATGATTATAACCGCCGAGTGTACCGCCAATGGCGTTACATTACCCTTACATATGGGTTCCGACATGAATGAATCGTGTGAATAAAATGAAGACATGTTGCTTGTAGTTGACCGCCTCTGTGGTCTAGTGGTCAGAGTTTCTGGCTACAGATACAGAGGTCCCGGGTTCGATCCCCGGCGCTACCAGATTTTCTGAGTAGTAGTGGGTCTGGAACGGGGTCCACTC
>Ga0131853_10017603_pt1 | contig 13012 bp, 7 predicted proteins | sample TergutLab28metaG_FD_92764 | JGI IMG/M metagenome (GOLD analysis project Ga0131853, IMG submission 92764) | Labiotermes labralis P1 segment gut microbial communities from Petit-Saut dam, French Guiana - Lab288 P1 (version 2) (version 2) | ecosystem: Host-associated > Arthropoda: Insects >...
TAAGTTTTATTTCATGCCTCTACATGTTTCGAGCACATGTGCTCGAAACATGTAGAGGCATGAAATAAAACTTATTGTGAAACAAATTTTGTGCATGAAGTTGGTTAAATACTGAGATAAATATACTGAGATGCACGGTCAGCAAAATGTAAAAAATTGAACAGCATGTTACTTATTCCAAAACACGCCTTTCTGTACCGATAACACTCAGTTAAAAACAAATTTACCACATTTATTCACGCAAAAGGGCTCGGTTTCGGCCCAGTGCTAGTCATTAGTAAATGTTGATGACGCAAGTAAGACTATAGCTTTTTGTGCAATATACTGCACTCTTTTCTATTGGCCCACTAGTCAGTGGATGCTAGCTAATTATCCGTGGATGCTAGCTAATTACGATGGAAGTGCTTCTTTTTACTACAGTTCTCAAACGAACCTTACCCTGGGTCAAAAGGGCCTCATGTTGGACGTCTAAGTTTCACAGGAATTTATTACCATTCCTCTGCTTCACTTCATAATTAGTGTTCGAATTACCTCCTGCTTGGTGGTTTTATGGCTCACCGCGAATGTAGGTCCTATTCGTTTTTCGACCTATAATGAAGTGGTGCAGATTTGGTTTCAATACGCGGGGGCTGTGGAGAGAAGCCAAGTGCATGGACCCCCTCCACACATCCCTCGGGCTCTTACAGCTTTTCCCTCCAGCATATTCCAATACAATTCATTTCAGTCGTCTAGTCTTAAGGACAAATAATAGTGATAAACATTTTATATATTTTTCTACAAATTTGAGCTAGTTGGGAAAATCATAGGAGGTGGAGGGCAATATGGCAGTAGACAGATAAGCGAAACGTTGCGCGCAGTCATCCCATCGTCGATGAGAGGTCTTTACGGAATTCAGTATTGGGACTACTTGCTATAAAGGCAATGATTTTTCAGGGCCTGTGAAAATAAGATTCTTTTTTAACATTTGAAATATCGTCCATGCGAGGTCTTTACAGACTTCAGTATTGGGACGACTTTTATAAAGACAATGATTTTTCAGGGCCTGTGAAAATAAGATTCTTTTTTAACATTTGAAATATCGTCCATGAGAGGTCTTTACAGACCAGTATTGGGACGACTTTTATAAAGACAATGATTTTTCAGGGCCTGTGAAAATAAGATTCTCTTTTAACATTTGAAATATCGTCCATGAGAGGTCTTTACAGACTTCAGTATTGGGACGACTTTCTATAAAGACAATGATTTTTCAGGGCCCGTGAAAATAAGATTCTTTTTTAACATTTGAAATATCGTCCAAGAGAAGTCTTTACATACTTCAGTGTTGGGACGACTTTCTATAAAGACAATGATTTTTCAGGGCTCATGAAAATAAGATTCTTTTTAACATTTGAAATATCGTCCATGAGAGGTCTTTACGGACTTCAGTATTGGGACGACTTTCAATAAAGACAATGATTTTTCAGGGCCCATGAAAATAAGATTCTTTTTTAACATTTTAATTACAGTAACTCCTCATAAAAGAGGCATTGTCAACACTTGACACTTATCTTTTTTCCTTCGTAAGATCTAACAGCGCTATTCGTTATGTCAGTGAAGTGTTCTGTCTGTCCCACACGTGTGGATGTGCAATTGCTATTTGATTTTAGGTAAATATTATGCACTGAAATAAACTATGTCGAAGTTGATAGCAACAAGAGAGTCAACGTACGGATAACGTAACATTGAGGCGCGTTCTTGCAACCATTGTTGAAGTAGAAGAGCAATAAGTGTTAAATATTTTCTCTGAGTGTGTATTTGTTACCTTAGTCATCCAGTATGCAATGCGCATGCGCCGTATTGTCGTCTGTGGCCTGTAGATCTCTGCAACATTTTTTCACTTATCTCATAAAGTCAAGATCTTCGAAGAAAAGTGATTGAATACAAAATGTGTTGTGATTTTCTCTACAACTTTTGTCAGAAACATTTCTCATTCCAAAAAGAGCTGAGCGAGATATGATCAAACATGTATATTGGTCTCGTGAGAAGTATCCTTTATTTTTATTACATCTTTATGAAACTCGAATTTTGTCGACAGATTTTCGCAAAATACTCAAATATCAAGTTTTATGAAAATGCGACCAGTGACAGCCGACTTGTTCCATGTGGACTGTCAGATTGAGGGAGAGACGTGACGAAGCTAGCAGTCGCTTTTCGCAAATTTGCGAACGCGCCTAGAAATCTATCTTCGCTTGTTATGGGTAACAACATAACAACATAACAACTGGATTTTCTGATTATTTAACATTATTTATGAAACAAAGGCAGTTGTCGTTACACGAAGAAATGTTATTAATAGCACAACCATTAAACGGAGATACAAACAAATACGTATTTAAGTCACGTACAAAAATTACCGCTCTGCAGATCTAATTTTCTAGGCCTTTGACCTAGAGAGGTTACACGCCAGCCTGCAGAAATACCTCAGTTACACGACAGTCTACAGGAATAACTTATGAAAGCTTCAGTCTGCAGGAATACCTTAATTACACGACAGTCTGCAAGAATACCTTAATTACACGACGGTCTGCAGGAACACCTTAATTGCAAGACGGTCTGCAGGAATACCTTAATTACACGACAGTCTGCAGGAATACCTTAATTACACGACAGTCTGCAGGAATACCTTAATTACACGACGGTCTGCAGGAATCCATCAATTACACGACAGTCTGCAGGAATACCTTAATTACAAGACGGTCTGCAGGAATACCTTAATTACAAGACGGTCTGCAGGAAACCCTCAATTACACGACAGTCTGCAGGAATACCTTAATTACACGACAGTCTGCAGGAATACCTTAATTACACGACAGTTTGCAGGAAACCTTAATTACTTGACGGTCTGCAGGAATACCTTAATTACACGACGGTCTGCAGGAATACCTTAATTACATGACAGTCTGCAGGAATACCTTAACTACACGACATTCTGCAGGAATACCTTAGTTACATGAAAGTCTAAAATTTAAGTTTAATTACCAACGGTAAAATAACGTGATTAATTTCAAAACGTCTTGGTTAAAGAACATCATTAACAAGTTTTTTTTGTGTCGATAACGATTATGAAGAGCATATACGTATTTGTATATCCGACTTTGATACTAATGCATTAAGTATGGGGAAGAAATAAGTTGACCACGAAATAAATTGATTGACCTAGATCTGATAATAATTTTAGAGCATGGAGAATTTTCTAGGTATGTTCAGTAAAGGCGATAAGCCCAAATACAGAGACGCAGAACACAACACCGAGCTGGCTTGTCACAGACTGGTCCCCTGATTTTGTCGTCGATAAAGAAGAATTTGGCAAGCACCTTCATTCTGTGCTAATTGATAGATTAGATTGGGAATTAGAATACACGGCTCTTTTGCTTAGGGTTACCGGGGACAGCATTGCCAGCTCAATCCTACCTGAACTACATGGGATATGTTTATCATGCTTGCATTCTCCATCGGCCAGGCATAATATTGTTAACACAAGACGGACGATATAATCAAGAGGGAAACCGTGAATTAACGAAAATCATCAAAGGGTTCGCACCATAGTTTCGTAGTGATCCTACCACAACCTATCACATTCACGTTTACATCCTTCCCCAAGTGACCTGATCCTTTGTTTTGTTTTCAAATCCATTGCAGAATTCAGCATCCCATTTATTTCCGAGTGGGCACTCGACATTCGTTTGCGGTCCGAAATGAATACGGGTGTCCGACGTAAGTACACTTCTAGTCTAAAAGTCTGGTGCAAGCTCAAATGCGAATTTAAAACACTGTGGTAAAAAAAAATGAGACTCAGGCCTAAATATTCAAATTGCAATTCGAGTTTTTTTTTAACCGTTCGTGTTTCCGTGCATCGTTAGTGTAATTACAGTTGATAAGCAACAAGATAAATAAAATTTTATCTACAGAAATGGATGTGCTAAGGAGGTCAGCAAGAAAATCAAGGATGGAAAGAATAAAAAATGAATATTTAAAAGAAATAACGGGAGTGAAAGAGAAGCCGGACAACATAGATATTATAGAGCAGAAAAGACTACAGTGGTATGGCCACGTCAAAAGGATGCCAGAGGAGAGAATACCAAAATTAATTATCAATTGGATACCACGGGAGAAAAGGAAAAGAGGACGTTCAAGAAAAACGTGGATGGAAGGAGTACAAGCAGCCATGACAACAAGAAGTTTAGAACCAGAACAGTAGAGAAACAGAGAGGAATGGCGTTTGGTTTCCGGAAGACGGCGACAGCTGTTAAAAAAAAAACAGGACAGATAGATAACCAGCAAGATGCAACTATTTTGATTTATTTATTTCTAATCGGCTTTACGTGTTTCGGGCGATGTTTTCGCCCATCGTCAGGAGCACATCGCCGTAACTACAGCTTCTGCTGTTGTCCATGGATGTTGCTGCTGGCTGGTGTTGCGTATTGGGTGGAAGGTCAGTTCCACCCAATACAATAGCAATACAATAGCAGAAGCTGTAGATACAGCGATATGCTTCTGACAATGGGCGAAAATATCGCCCGAAACATGTAAAGCCGATTAGAAGTAAATAAATCAAAATAGATGCATCTTGTTGGTTATCAATTGCAATTGCAGTCCGAGCTTCTGCTTTGAAAGGGCGTTTCTTTTTCGAAGTCTTGTAAGAAATAAGAACTGTTAATTACCTGAACTACCAAACATTTCAGTCAAGTTAAGGGGTGGGTTGCCTGTTTTGTCTTTTTCAGTGTTCACCCAAAGCCCGTGATTTCGAAAGGCACAGTAATGTTAACGAAGGTAGTGTCTATCCTACAGGGTCAACAGCATATTTCCAAGCTCATTTATCTAAGGGAAAACACTAAGTTTGTTTTGGGGAAGTAGCGAGTAAAAAAGTCACAAAGGGTGGATCGACCGACGACATTATTTCGCCCACAAAGGATATTACAGACGTCCAGCTGGTGCTGCAGCTACATTGCACGTTTGTAACTGGGAGAAGAGGCAGTGTGCATTGTCAGGTACCTGGTAATAGGACCGTGGTCATTTGTGCTGTCCCTTTAGCCTGTCAAAGCTGGTACAGTGCCTCGAAATAAGTTGAGATAACTTCCTTTAATATCCTTGCCTTTTAAAATGAGTATCGCATTCGATGTGGGCCAGGATATCTCAGTCGATATAGTGACTCGCTCCGGGGATCGAATCCCGGTGGGGGCGAGATTTTCCGCACCCGTCCAGACCGGCCCTGGGGCCCACCCAGTCTCCTATAGAATGGGTACCGGGTCTTTCCCGGAGGTAAAGCGGCAGGGTCGAGGCGTTTACCACTCATACCCATCTAGAGCCGAAGTTAAAGGTAGAGTAGAGCTATACATCTACTTCCCCCCTGGGCCTTCGTGGCCTGTTTTAAGGTGAACTTTACCTTTTTCTTTAACAGTAAGCAATCTCTCTTTCATTATTACCATTCACAGTGCTTTTCTATTTGTAGATTCAAACAGCTCTAACTCGGTAATTATTACCAATTAGACACCTGTTCATGTGAACTTTTTTCTCACAATGACTGATACTATCACCTCCCCAAAAACTGACGTTTCATGCTGAATAACGTTTTATAAGATTTTTACATGTCTGTATGCTGTAGATTAAGGATGTCAGCTTGAAACGAAGTGGTCGAGGAGGTTAATTTAGAGGTAACGCTCTAGACTGGTATTCTAGAGGCGATTGTCTCGAATCTGGGCCTGACTGAGGCCGTTCGTGGTCCTCCCAGTCCCTCCAGGAAAATACCGGAACATTATCTCTATTAGGCAACGAAAGATTCTTTGTAAGTTCTTTCCGATTCCTATTTCGAATGCTATATAATCCCACATACTAATGGCGCAGTGAAATGTAGCTAACAAATGAGTAGCTGGAAGGTCGCGTCATTCTGTACTGAACAACATTCGCGTTAATTAGTGCCTTGTTGTGGGACCAAATGATTGATGACTGTTCCTACTCGGATCGTGTTCCACAGAACGAATAAATGCAAACAAACGGGACAGCCAATAGTTTTATTGCAGCAGCAATAATGTTGCCTCGTGCGAACACAACTCCCAAGTTAATCACAGAGAACATTCTATAAAGCGGTGCCAGACGCTGGAGATATTTAGTGAAAACGTGTGGAACTATTCGCGGGAGGAGCACGTCCTATCTTTGTTGCGAGAAAAATTGGACCTGGCGTGGTGTACTGTCTGAATTTTTTTTCCTCCAAAGTTCCGTGTGCGAACAGAGGTCGCACGGCACCCTTAAATGGTGAGTAAACATCTCTTCGTAGCTGGTAGCGTGAACCGCACCTGTTGAAAGAGGAGGCGTGTTTTGACCTCCACTGTGCTGGACGAGACGGCGTAACTCCAGCAGTCGCAGATCTCGGTACCGGACAGTAACTGCGACAGCCTGTACTGGACACGGTGAAAGCTGGTATCACAGAACGACGTTCTTCAGATCTGCGCTCTTATTAGATTTTAAGCAGCGTAGATTGGGCGTCCGGTATCCGACGTTCTGGCTCAAAATTTTTGGTTTCATCTTCAAGGCTTAAACAGTCAATTCTTCTTCACCCTTGAAGATGGAACCAGAGAGCTGCTTCTTCCACTTATTTCCCACATATTAAAATTAATTCTGTCTGCTGCAATTAATCGCTGTTTTCGTCCAACATAACCACGGGTTATGTTTAGTATTTCCCAACCGAAAGAAGGGCGCCATTTCAGACGCTTCCACCACTCTAAAATGTACGTAGGTTATTCGGAAAGTAAGTACCGTCTGCGCATATCTCTCGCGCATCCTCGAGACTGTCACTTTTCCCATGTGCAGTGACTTTCTCTATCAATTGAGAAGCCACAGACGCCATTTCGTGAAATTAGTTTTATGTTTATGTTTGTTCCTGTGCGTTAAACATGTTTAAGACAATTGAAGGGGCCGCCGACTATGAAATACGGTCTGTATTTCGTTTTTTGAACACTAGGAATGTTCTACCAAGTGAGATTCATCATCAGATCTGTCAAGTGTATGGTGACAATGCGATGAGGGATAGCATGGTTAGGAAATGGGTTCGGATGTTCAATGAAGGACGAGAGAACTTGCACGATGAGGCGCGAAGTGGGAGTCCATCTTTGGTGAATGATGATTTGGTGCGTAAGGTCAACGAAAGAGTGCGTGACGACAGACGTTTCATAATTTCTGACCTGTCCCTGCACTTTTCTCAGATTTCAAGGACTCTACTCTATGACATTGTCAGTAGTCATTCGGGTTGGCTAACATCGCAGGCGACCGCATTCTGAGGAAGGTTTACAAAAACTTGTGCCCCGCCAGGATAAGTGCCTCAATAATGGCGGCGAATATGTGGAAAAATAGCTCGAAGAATGTAGAAACTGATAACAATAAAATTTTATACGAAACCTTAATCGATTTTTTTTACAGCGAAACGGTATTTACTTTCTGAATAAGCCTCGTATATTCACATTTTTGTTACGTTTAAAAACCTCCTTCAAGAGCATCGGCTAGATAGCCGCGAATGGAATGGCGTTGGGAGTGATCAGCAGGGAAGAATGCTCAAATAATTGTGGTCTATTTTGAACCATTGTCTCGGCATTTGTCTAGACGGACTTAATGCAAAACACAAACTCCTTCAGGGTTGCCGAACTCAGACCGGACGACTGCAAACGAAACCTTCAGAACAAGAACAGAAGGGCTACTGACTTGTTTGATAGCAAATATGCATTTCCACATCCTCTTTGCTCTTCATTGTGGTTCTACCGTGGTGGTCTATCACACCTCATCCCACGTAACGTTACACAACAAACAAGCTGAAGAGGAGAGTCGTTGCCACGACTTGGTGGAGTTGCCACGGAAAGATCTGACTTCTACGTATTGTAAGCACACAATAAAGGAGCATAGAGTTCAAAATAGATAACCTTACTGCCCTCTACTACATCGTACTTTGTGTGTGGCATCGCCACATCGGATTAATGTCAGAAGTTTCCCTATTTCCTAGGTTGCTGTCTTTGCACGTTATTTAACGAAATACACCAACTTCAAAACGGTAGGAGCAAGAGAGTTTACTCCACTCAAAGGCGTCCAGAACGGTTTGAACCCCCCCAACCAGCATACTCGGAGTGTACCGGTGTCTATCTCCTGTGGTAAAGTGATCTGATCTTGATGCTGATGATAACTCACTTCCACCTAATAGGGAAGGTTAAGAAAATGTGGAGCTACAACTCCATTTTCTTACAGCTTGCTGCGTGATCACTGCATGTTTGGCAGTTAAGGTGTTTTTTGGCAACAAAAGAACTTATAAGACAAATGCATACTGGACTGGACATTTAAAAGAGGAAACCTCTTACCTCGCAGTGTCCGATATTTATTGCACATAACTCTACACACGTAACAGCGGGAATAGTGTAGTCGGCCTAGTGATTAATTTAAGCACTGGGCGACCGAAGTGTCATTGTTCGATTCCGAGGAGAGGCACGACTCTTACCCGTTCTCCAAAACCTACGTGCCATCACTAGGGCCCAAAAAGCCTGCTGTTCAGTGGGTAGAGGGGGCTCTCCTTCCCAGGAATAAACCTGTCGGAGCGTTAATCTGATTACTAAGCTTCATCTAATGCCGTGGATATGAATGAGTGTACCCACACCTCCATGGCCAGTACACGGACGGATTTAGACCTATAGCATCAACAAGTCCGCATAATTTCTTAGGTGCAAAGATTGTTATGTAGCTCGTAGTGGAGACTTTATTGTCAAGAAATAACATATTGCTGGAATATAATGCAATTACGTTTTACGTAATTTTGTATGCTTATTATACATAAGCGTATTATACATAAGCGCTGCCTGATCCAGAGAGCTTAAGAAAATTTCTTACGAATATTGAGGAGAGGGATGCTTGTTGTCAGGTAGGACCTACATCTTGCTAAAGAGATGAACCTTCTGGAACCAAGAATAAAAGCATACATATTTCAGTGGTATACATAGAGAGTGTCAATTTTACAGTTCCTGAGCGCGGTAGTTATCACGGGATATTCTGGAGAATGCATGCTTTCTGCTACATAACATTTTACTGAAAATGTTTGGAAAACAAATAGATTTGGACTTGAACTGGATTGGATATATTTTGTGACAGTCCACAATTTTGTATAATCTGTCGCTTGTGATAAAATTTAAGAAATATTTGGACCTGATGTGCAACAATCCGTAAGGACACCAAAAAAATTCGACCGGCATCATGTAGCTTAAACATTCAAGAATAAATTTAATCTAAATCGATTTATCATCTTCGAAGAGTAAGCATTTGGAAAAAGATTACTGATGTCCCCGTAATTACTTCGTGTTAAAGCGTTCCGAGGAGAGACACCAAAAAATTTCTCGTCATTGTTGCTCTCTCCAAAGTAAACAAAGGCAGTAAAGTATGGAACGGATAAGGTGGCTTCTTATAAAGAATTGTTAGATGATTTGAACATGTGTGCGGTATGTCCATTCGCTTTGGCCACACTATGAATACCCATTTGTACATAAGTTGCTCACCTACTTACTTATGAATTGTCACAACAGAACTTCATATACGCATGTACTCTTATATCGCGGTAACATGAGCCATTCTTACAGTGTCACCTGTTCTTTCCAATTGGCACTTTACTCGGGGAGCCTTGGGTAGTCTCTAAACAGTTTATAAGTTTACTAAGGTTTAAGTTCATTTTCCTATATTATTTTGGTACTGAAATATAAAGGGTTCCCGTTACGGGCCTGGTGTGGCTCAGAGGGTGGGTGGAGGTATAGCTCTACTCTTCCATGACCGCAGCACTAGAAGGGGTGAGTGGTCAGCAACACGCCTCGGTCGGACTTTACGCCCGGGAAAGACTGGGCACCCATTTTACTGGAGGCTGGGTGGGCCCCAGGGCCGGTCTGGACGGGCGGAAAATCTCGTCCCCACCGGAATTCGATCCCGGACCGTCCAGCCCAGAGTCAGTCGCTATACCGACTGAGCTACCCGGCCCACACTGTTTTGGTACTGTAAAATTGGTACCGGTTCTTTCCCGGGGGTAAAGTGCGGCCGGGGCGTGCTGCTGACCATTCACCCCCATCTAGTGCCGCGGTCATGGAAGAGTAGAGCTATACTTCCACCCACCCTCTGGGCCACACCAGGCCTGTAACGGGAACACGTATTTGAAGTAACATTGATACATTGCGTTTTAAAACATTCATTATACTTCTCTGATTATATAAATATTTCGGGCGTCTTTCTTGAGTGTTAATCCAAAGAAAAACAGATCAGTGTAGCCTGCAATAATGATTTTGTGGTAAGGTTTTTTTTTTCTTTTCGCACTTAACAGTTGGATAAGAAATGTGGAGATCCCACAGGGTATTTCATCTGTCTCTTACCTCGTATCAGCGACTAAATAGTTTGTTCGAATGGAATCAAATTCGCTGTAGGGTTTCTTTACAAAACTTGTAACGCTTTCATGAGTTTCGTAAAAGTCAGAAAAATTACAATTGTACATTACAACGCAGGGGTGTCCAAACTTTCTTAGCAAAGGACCACAACTATTATTGCGGGTTGGTTCGGGGGCCGCATGTTTAAAAATCACCAATAAGTGTTATATCTAACGGACTAAATTGCTGCCCTTTTTGTAGTTGATGTATGATTTAAAAAAGACGGTCGTGGGCGGCGGATTGGGCACGCCTGGCGTAAAGAAAATTTTGCCGGTATTTTATACTTTGTTATACGATCTGAGTAAAATACAGTATAGAATATGTTCACAGATTATTTTGTGTGATTGTGTATTTCATGAAAATAGACCCGGTGGAAGCCACAACCCACTTCGTGGCGTGAATACATTTCTTTCCTACCGCCCACATGTATCTTTTCGTCCGGACGAAATTCAGTATGAAGGATTTTATTATTATTATTATTATTACCTGCACTGAGGTTGTCGCCCGTGACAGTGGTTATTTTACATGTATACAAAATATGAAATTGTTTACTAATAAATTTAATTCGGGAGGGCTAAATGAGAAGCATGTAGTGGCAACTTGGAATTTTGGGAACCATCTCAGCATTTGCTTATTGACACAGGGAAACCAAGAAAAACCTGTGTCGTAATGTTACTGAACATTTGTGAGTTTCTAGAAAATAGGTGCAGGAATACCCATAAAATTCCTAGGGGCATAAGTGAAAATATATTTAACATTGTCCTGAAACTTATGACATTTTGAAAATACAACAATTCCTTTACTATTTACTGGAGGGCAAACATCCCAAAAAATTTTGAGCGCATCATTTCGCATAGGCATTATGTATTTTCTGTTCATTACTGAATTTCAAGGCGTGTTGTAAAACGAGGAATCTTGATCTTAGAAGACGTTATAAGTGAGAAGAATAAAAGTTACTTTACATGATAATTGTTTGATAACAAAGGCAGATCAGTTTTTTCCGAAGGAATTTGTCATCTTTACCAAGGACTGTGAACGGAGTAAGTAATAAGGGTGGAATATTCTCCACGTGAAGCGTAAGTTTGGAAACCTAAATGAAGAGAATTGGTTTTTACATTATTCTTGAATAGAACAGAGAGAAAAAAAGTGCTCATCAAAACCTTGAAATTCGTCTGTTTACTATCGTGAAGTTTATTTCTCTTATTGCAAAGAGGAGACTTTCTTTCCTCCAAGCCAGGCATGAAATTTTCATCCCGCTGTCGACTTGCTAATGTTTAAAATCCTCATTTCTCCCTTTCCTATTTATTTTATTACGTTTTGATACTTAATATAAAATCATTCTTGATTGTTTATTTCGACGACCTAAGATCTAGGTTTTCCAAAATTATTTGAATAGCATCGGCTAAAAAAATTGCTCCAGAACGTGAGACGAAATCATTAACCGATCTCACTAGAAAGTAGTGCGAATTTATTACCCCTTGGAATCTCCATATGCACCAGAGCTTTATGAAAATGCTTGGATTAGCCTCGAAATATTTCGCGTTAAACCATATGGAGTAGCCCGTTAGGACACAGGCTATACAATGGTAACTGAGGACCATTTCCCTAAAAGTGAATTACATATATTTTGTCACGAAATTGGGTCACTGAAATGTGACTTTTTTTTTTTTACCACAAACGAGAGTTAAAACCGCTACGTCACACTATTTTACTTGCTAGAAGGGAAATCGAAAGACAAGTAGACGAAGCATGCCTCGCTTTGTATCCACTTCCTGCTGTAGTTAGGTATAGCAATGAGTTCTACCACCACAAAGGAATATACCGAATGTGCACGTAGTGGTTATATCGCGTCGGTTCCCTTCCCGTCCTTATACCGACTATGTTGCATATCTTTAGATCTTTGCTCTTCGGCGATGTTGCGCAGTGTAAATTGGTAGCTGCTTACCGACGTTTCAAGGGTCGAGCAATCCAAAAATATTTTTTTCGTAAACAGTTTGACCCTTGAAGATGTGACCGATAGGTTGTTCCGAAACGTCGGTAACCAGCTACCAATTTACGCTGCGTAATATCTCAAAAGAGCGCGGTGGAGGCCTGAAATCACATTGTTTATAATTTCTCTGTATCTTTTGATAGAAGTAAAGAGTGAGGGTAAAGTTATGTCAGTGTTTAAATTAGGTACGTAGACGGTTGGATATGTAGAAATATGCATTGTTCAAAACTGACTTAAGCTGCGGCCGCCTTCCCGCCCAAAAAGAGGCTCGTCCCCCTGGAAAACAATGGACAGGGAGAATTGTGAGCCCAAAGCCATCTGGAAATGATGGCGAAGGGAAAAATGTGTTGACCTACAGGTCATTCAGCCCGTGACCACACGTAACATTCCGTAGGTATCCTTCCTTTACCAATTCACTTGATATGGCGAGACCATCAAGACAAAATATGCTTTATCTATGGCATAAAATAACTCAAAATCGCTGCTTTCCACATTTATCTGAACTTTTTGACGTGAGTGACCTCCTCAAGCCAAAAAACGAAGAAACATTTTTCTTTCTTGA
>Ga0131853_10017606_pt1 | contig 13011 bp, 13 predicted proteins | sample TergutLab28metaG_FD_92764 | JGI IMG/M metagenome (GOLD analysis project Ga0131853, IMG submission 92764) | Labiotermes labralis P1 segment gut microbial communities from Petit-Saut dam, French Guiana - Lab288 P1 (version 2) (version 2) | ecosystem: Host-associated > Arthropoda: Insects >...
AAAATCAGCCAACACTTCTTGCTCGTAACTTCTCCTTGTGAGAATGAACTTCTCACAAACTTGGATGCTCTCTTCAATGATTTTCACCGATTGAAGATCCAACCCTTGCTTATCCTTAGATAGTATGATGGACTTATAAGGCGTCTCATTTGGTTTGATACTCCCTGCCATCGGATGGGTTAATAAGATGTGACCTATGTGAATAAGATCCCTTGCCAAACGCAAGATTTCTACGTCACTTTTTGCTTGATAATCTACAGGATGTTCTTCTTTAAACAGCTCGTAAACCATCGGGTTGTTTGTAATAATTGAAAAATCTGATTTTACAACCATCACCGCCCTTTAGAGAACTCAACGTTCACTTTTTCTATTATTGACCAAAAATAAAAGAGTAAACACAACAAGGCTAGCATGCCATCATGCTAACATCATTTTGTTTCTCTCTGTCTTTTGCTATTTAGCACGATTCAGAGTGCAGTCCTTTTCCCAATCCTTTTACCTGAAAGTTTCATTTCAACTATTGTTAAAATTTGCCTCTTCGGTGGTCGCACGCGACTCTCTCCTAGGAACGATCAACCCACTATCTTTTCTTACGTCTCTATCATAATTCATTTTTAAGACAATTGCAAGTATTAATACACACAATAATTAATTTATGTGCTATTAATGAAACTAATAGCACACGTTGTCGATTTTTTTCTTTAACATCTCACAAACTAGATAACTATTTATACGGCCTTGCCGTTAAAGTATGATTGTAGCATGGATAAAGAAGTGAAGATAACAACCCCAATAACAAGCCAAGCAAGGGCATCCATTGGTAAATTAAGAACGATGCTTACTGCGATAAAGACCCCTAGAATACCTGAAAAGGCAATCGTCAAAGATTGTTTCCTTGCATACTTACCTTCTCTTATAAACTTGATACTAGCAACAGGTAGCAAGAAAGCACACGCCCCCATCATAATCGGAAAGGCGACGGCTGGTGACAACCCAAGTAAATAAACAACCGCCATCGAAGGCGCAAAAAGGCCAACGCCTGCCGTCATCAAAGCACCTAAGATAAAGTGAGAAACGACGCCAACAATCAAAAGCCCACCTGTAAGACCAATCGAATCCCCCGTCCCAAACCCATCAATCACCCCTACCACGCTAAGTGTCATAATGCTAGCTGTTGCAAATAAAGCCAGGCCCATGGTCAACTGAATGGTTTGTTTTGAAAACTTAGAAATAAAGCCAGCACCAAGCCAGGCACCACTAGTAGAAGCACCAATGAGACTAGTCAGTGTTAAAAAATCAACCTCTATGCCATTCATGTACCAAAAGGCCATAAAAATAATTGGCAATGTATTAGCAACGTTTAATGTGCCAGGAATCACCGCATCATCCACCACCTTGGTTGCCTTAAATAAAGCGGTCATTGGTGCAAAGGAGCCAATTCCTAACGTATCGAAAAAATTAGTCACTAGACCTATCACACCAGAAATCCAAAGAGGACTTCTTCCCCCGTTTGTGCCTTTGGCTCTTTCTTCTCGATGATCAAAAACATCCGTAAAAAAAGTTATACTAAACAGCCCTGTAAGTAAGGCAAGCAGTCCTAGTAACATCGTTAAAGCATCCATAAACATTTCCCCCTCGCAGGTCACTACCTACTTGAGCGACCTTGGACGTATATCTTTGTCATCCTATGTGCTTTCCCTTTGACATATGTCAAATGCCTTCCTGTTCCAACTTAAATCCATTTTCTTTGTACATCAAAAAATGCCTAACATGCATGATCACATCCTAGACATTTGTAGTTAATCAATCAGGTCATTTTCCTAGTATTCACCAACGGTCTCTACTATTAAATCTTAGAGTGCTTCAATTGATAAGCCAGAAGCTTCAGCAATTACCTCCACTGGTGTTCCTAGTGCTAAGAGCTTTTGGACCATCTCAAGTTTTCCGGATTCCACCCCCTCAACCCGTCCCTTCGTTTGCGCTTCTATCTTAAGATCCTCTAAATATTCATCGTATGATCTTGCTAAGGCCGTTCTTAAACATTCCATATCTGACACCACCTGTCTGTTTTTTTGTAAAAATTCCGACATAATCCCTTCTTTGATACATTGGTCAACCGCTCTTTTAATCGCATCTTTATATTCATAGCCTTCTTCTTGAAACTGACGAATCAAATGGACAAAATAAGCATACTCTTTTAAATCTTTCGATTTTTCTAATAAGTCAGACTGACCATAGTTGATGTTGATCATTCTAACTTTGAGCTCTAGAGAATTTTCTGCTTTAATACCAGCATAGGCGTTTGATAATTTTAATATTTGCTCTTTTGGATAAGGAGCCATGCCATTATACAAAAGATAAAAGCTCGGCACTGGTAAGGTAAGCACTCGCTTGTGTAGTTCTTTGAGTTGAAACTCCCCCAAGTAGTAACCTAGTACATGAACCAATTGTCTTAGAGACATGTTTTTTGGATCCGATGCTTGATGTTCAATAAAGATAGCTTGTTTGCCATTAATGGTAAACGACACATCATTTTTAACACTTTCATAAATAGCATTATCAAGCGTTGTGATTTCTATTTCTGCTTCCTCGCCATAATCTGTTCCTTCTAATGCATTGTAAAGCTCTAAAAGCATCTTTTTATTATTGAATCTTTTTCTAAAGACGGAGTCTTTGATGGTTCGTTTTACTATCATGGTGGATCCTCGCTTTGCGTTAAAAGTAGAGTCCCCCATCTCCCTGCCCTTATATACGCAAAACGTGACTAAAAACCCTGCTAAAAATTAGCTTTTTTTGAAATTTACACATTTTTTACACAATTTCTCTTGTTTTTTCTACAAAAAATGGATCATAGCTACATTTTAGGTGAATTTTCATTTCCCTACTCATATCACCGATATAGAATATTATCTATAATAGCAGAATCTCTAATTAAAAGCAAGAAAAACTGCGCATCGATTTTTATCAACAACGCAGTTTATAACAAAAAGTATTCACTATTCCAACTTAAACCCATTCTTAACCGGATCTTCCTTATCCAATACAAAATTAGTAAATCCTGTAATGTAGGACGATCCTGTGATTTTAGGGATAACCGCCTGAATGCCAGCCACTTGCGTTTCCTTAACGATCTCCCCCCTAAACAACGTACCTAGAATACTTTCATAAACAAAGGTCTCTCCTAATTTCAGTTCGCCTTTAGCATGAAGAGCGGCCATTTTAGCACTGGTTCCCGTCCCGCAAGGTGAACGATCCACTTGACCTTCTCCAAAAACAACCACGTTTTTATAGGTCGCTTCTTCATGGGTTGGCTCATCATAAAGTTCGACAAGTTCTACGCTCTTAATGTGCGGCAATGTTGGATGCTGCACTTTAATTTGCTCGTTAACGGCTGCTCTAATTTTCAGACACACCTCTAAAATTTTAGAGGCATTATCCGGAATAATTTTCAACCCCAATTCACCGGCATGTAAAATAGCAAAGAAACTTCCACCAAATGAGATGTCAAGGGTGATTTCTCCCACATCCGGTACCTTAATTTTCTGATTCTCTTTATATAAGAACGAGGCCACGTTATCAAAAGAGACTTCTTTGATGCGCTTGCCACAATCGTCGTAAGTTGCCAGTGCCCTCACAAGCCCTGCTGGTGTTTCAAGAACAACGGTTTCCGTGGTGCCTTCTTCTTTTCGCTCAACGATGCCCACCTCAAGAGCGATAGCGACGGCTGCAATGGCATTGTGCCCACACATGTTAAGGTAACCACCGCCGTCCATAAAGACAAGGCCTAAGTCTGCTTCACTGGTCGTTGTTGGTAAAATGAACGCACCAAACATGTCGTTGTGTCCACGAGGTTCAAACATGAGAGCGGTCCGATAGTGATCGTAATACTCTTCAATGTACGCTTTTTTCTCAGCCATGGTAGCGCCAGGAATGTCTGGCAAACCATCTACAATGACCCGAGCTGGTTCGCCAGCTGTGTGCGAGTCAATCACAGAAAATACGTTTTCGTAGTTTCCAGGGATGGGGAGTGTTTTAAGTGCGGATATAATTTTACTCATTTTGACCTAACCTCTACACTAAACTTTTGCCAGATACTCGTACGGAAGAGGTACGATTTTTCCAGCACTTGGAATTTCAATTAACTGAATTAACGAATCTTTTAAAATATTGGTTTGCATTTCTATATTATGTGGTTCACCAGCGTTGGCCCCCATTGGAACCATTGGTGCAACGGCTCTTGGTGATCCACTTTGACGCACAACGGGTGGTAAGGCGGCGATCAGGATGGTTGGAATTCCTGCTTCTTCTATTGCTCTCTGCACGATCACGGCAGTTCGATGACAGGTCCCTCAACCAGCAGTTAATAAAACCGCATCGACACCGTCTTCCAATAGCGTTTTAGCGATTTCAGGTCCCGTTGCCTCAGTAAAGGCCGTTTGGTCTCCACCCCCACCCATGAAACCAAAGTGGCGTGGCGCCACTTCTTTTATAAAGCCTTCCTTTTGAATCTCATTGAGGCGATCCACTGGGAACATAGCGTTAATGTCGCGGTTCGCATCGGCATTGTCGTAACCACCGTGGGATACCATTAAATCCGTTGCTTTTGTTTCGCCTGGAATGACACGGTAGCTTACATCCCCCGCTAAGTTAAAACGTTCGTCTGTCTTTAAATGAACACCAGCTGCGGTGGCCATCGCGATTTTCATTTCACTTAATGGCTTTGTAATTGGTGTAAAAACAGGCTTTGGTGTAATGGGAACAAAAATTTCCGATTGTAAACCTCGGACGACAGTTAATTTCATCTTATGACCCTCCTTCGTTTTCTTTTGCTTTTAATGCGGCTTGTCTACGTTTAGCTGACGCCTCTATGGCCTGAACGTAGTGCGCATTAGGTTCTTCTGACAGTACTTCTGGATAGGACATCATAAAGCCGACTTCTTGACCTATTTTAAGGTCATGCTCAGAAATAAGCATGCGACGTGGAATCTTCAATTGTCCCAGCCGACCTTTTAAATCAATGGTCACACTGCCATCGGTCAGTTCAACAATGACCCCTTCGTACATCCGCTCCGTTGAGATGTATTTTAGTCGTTCTGTTCCATCCATGCAAATCATCCTTGTTCTTTTTCGTAAAGTTCTAGTCTTTTCTTACTTTTTGCTAACACTTGCTCGTTGTCGGTTAGCTCGATTTTTTCACCGGTGACTTGTTCAATGGCTTCCATGTTATTAACTTTCACATTTGGGTTCCATTTTCGTTCCGCTGCTTTAATCTCTACACCAGCCATTTTCGCTTTTAGCATCGCTAACGCACGAACGGCATCTTCGTCACACAAGGTGTTATTAGATAAAATTTCGTTTTCAATGCCTTGCAACGATTTGTTGTGGTCAACCATGGCATCCATGTACTTGTTACCAACAACAAGAGCACCTTGGACGGCAGAGTAGCTCATGCCAACCACGCTGATACCACGTTTACCAATTTCTTCAATGTGGGAAGCGAAATCGATGTGGTTGTTTCCAAATCCTTCGGTGGTGACGATGGCTCCATCAATGGTCATGGCTTCAATCATCATTCCCAAACGCTTTGAGACGTAGAATTTCTCCGAGTTCGCTTGTGGCGATCCAACAAAGATCACACCTACTAAGTCGATTTCTTCGTCTTCCATCGCTTTAAGGATCAGTGGCTCACGGAAGTAATGGCGGGTGTTTTCTTTAGAAGCTGGTCCAATACAGGTTAAGGCATGGATCGCTCCATCTAATACTTCGGTTGGCGAAAGCATCACTGGCAAGTTCCCTAAATCAACGTTCGCTTTTCCACCAACGATTCCTGCTGGTTCTATTGGTAAAATTAAGTTATCGTGCATCGCGCCTTGTCCCATGATTTCTTTGATGAGTAGGACTTTTTTGTTTCCAGAGCGGCGATATTGTGAGATTTCATTTTCGTTAACCACAAGGCTTTCGTCTGCTTTTTTAAGAGCTTGACGGATTTCTTCCGTTACATAGTCTGCCGCTTTGTGAGCGGCTAATGGTCCTGGACGTTCCATGTTAGCGCCAGCGGCGATGATCGCTTCGATTTTAATTAAAATGTCTCCGCGATCTGGTGCACCTGGACGTCCCCACATGATGTTTTTCTCTAGCTCTCCTTCTGAAGAACCGAACTCTCCAATTTGAACACCGTTGGCATCGGTTCCTGTTAATAAAACGACGACGCCATCGATCACCCGGGTAATTCCCTCACCTAACTCGCCCTCTTCTTTCGTAGCGATGGGTTGCACGTCCATGATCGTTTCACTAAAGGTATCGTATTTATCTGGGGTAATGATTTCCAGTTTCATACCTTCTACTAGGTCTTCCAGCTTAACGGCTTCCTTGCAAAGTGTTTCCGGGTCACGTAAGTACAAGGTCGTTCCTTCGATTTTTGTTTCTTCTGCCAGTTTGATTTCTGTGATGCTAACGTGTTTTTGTCTTAAGCTACGTACTTTTGTCGTGGCGCGAGCTTCTTCTGTAGCTGCTGCATTTGCAGTAGTTCCCGCTTCAACTTGAGACATGACAACGGGTATTCCAGCTCCTGCATTTAAGGCGCCCACCGGAATTTCTAATTGAATCCCTTTTCCTTTTGCAATGCTAATTTTTAGAACACCCGCAGCAGCATCGGTGGTTGTTACGATGGGTACTTCCGCCGTTGGTACATCCTCTGTCTCTACTTTTGATTCTTCTACTGGATCCATTACTTGCAGACCTTCAAGAACGTCTGACGTTAAAGCCACTAAGGAATCCAGTGTTTTTGTTAACGTTGTACCTAGTGCTTGCTCAATGGTCACGTAGCGACTAGGAATTTCTAATAATCCCGAATCTTCTAAATCTGGAAACAGAGCTGGATCTTCTAAACTTGCTGGTGTGATCAACGTTCCAGCTTCTGCTCTACAACATAAAACCGCTGGCTCTTTTGCGTAATTTTTCACTGTCTCTTCTGTAATTGCCATCGCTTTCTACCTCCTAAATCTTCTTATGTTTCGATTGTTTTTCGATATAGTTTATGACCTGCTGCTCTTAAGACATGATCGGTACTATGATATATGCGCACTCCTAACCTAGGAGCGATGTCCATCACGGTGTTCGATCAAGGTTGGCACGAACTCATAAGCACCGTTTCCATTCCGGCTTTTTTCATCTCAAGAATGGTTTCAGATTGTCCCGGACAGACACCTGGTAAGTCGCATCGGTACCGCCCATCTATTTCAACCATCCGCTTACACTTTTTAACCGACACAATCTCAGAACCCATGCCTTGGGCAATTTCCCGAAGTCGGCCTTCGCCTGCTCCACATTCACATACGAGTAAGCCGATCTTGCGGCCATTCTCTTGTGGAAACGGCATGGCGACTAAAATGCCACCAGTTGTTTTTGTTAACGGGGTATTGGAGGTGCCGGCTTTACCTGTGAATGGTCCTCCAATAACGACCTCGCCATGTGGATGAATGTAACCACCACATTGTTCGATATAGTGCCCCACTGGCATCCCAATGGGTTGATCTTCAAAAATCTTTGCTTCTTTAACACGGCCAGCAACGGTAATGTCTTTATCAATATAAGGTTTTCGCTCTTCAATGGCTTCCACGATCCGTTTAATGGTCTCCGCGTTGGAAACCACCGCATTGGCCACACTCGGAAGCTCTCCAGGCTGAAGTTCCACACCGAGTAACTCCCTAACGATGACCCGTTCATCGCCTGCTGGGTACAGGTCCGATACTATTTTAATCTCGATATCGGGTTCGCCTTTACACGCTTGAACCAGTGCAAGAACTGCCTCACGATACTTTGATTTAATGGCAATATAAGCTTTTTTAGCGCCGCTAATCTCAAGTAAATATTTTAGTCCACGAACGATGAGCTCTGGTTTTTCTTCCATCAATTGGACGTTATGACCAAGAAGAGGTTCGCATTCGACGGCATTGGCGATCACATAGCCACCATTGATTTTTTCTTTATACTTCACATGGGTCGGAAATCCAGCACCTCCAGCACCAACAATGCCGGCTAGTTCAATGGCTTCTAAGTAGGAATTTGTTTCTGGGATGTGAACGTACTCAGAGGTTTGTTCTTCATCCATCGCAATAACAATGGCTTCATCTGTTATTTCTACCACAGCACCTGCCACACTAGCATGAAGGTTAGCACCTAATCCCGTTGGCTTAGCAATTAATTGCCCTCGTTCTACACGTTCATCTACTTCGATCACAGGTGAGCAAGGCGCACCAACGTGTTGTCCTAGTTTCATATAAACCTTCATTCTCTCACCTCCATTAGTATAAAAAGGTTTCTTTAATCGTTCAACTTTCATTATAGGTGCTACAGCCTCGGTGGTCAATGCGTTTGACATAGGAATATCTAATAGGCTTTATTCTGTTTTTTTAATCCTGTTTTTGCAAGCAGTTATTACCTGAACCCTTGCCGTGTATCGTCATTTTGCTAAAAACAGCCTTTTGACGATACAACAAGACAAGGGCTGGTACGTAAAATGGCTTTTTAGGGACAGATTTGTGGTAGAATTAGCATTTTAAGGTCTCAAGTAGCACTTGAAGACTACTTTTTAGTCCCTCTTGTATCGTCATTTTTCTAAAAGCGGCCTTTTGACGATACAGCACGATTTAGTATTTTCCTGGAAATGTACTTATTTTTCGTCGACATCTTATTTTAATGCCTAAAAATATTGGCTTTAGGAAGTTTTAATGTAAAAAGAAAAACTGCTGACCTTGTCAACAGCCTGAATCCCCAATGGATCTAAATCAATCTATTTTTCTACTAATCTCAACTCAACGCGGTCAAAATACTTTTTGGCGTTCTCATTAAATTCGTCTCTTATGGCTTCATCTAAAAAATGCTCAAACCAATCTCCATGACGCTCCATAAAATAATCAACGTTTCGTCTCATTGCTTCTCTTAGATGATTCTCACTTGTCGCTCGTTTATAAACGAGGATTCCCATCTCATCTAAATCAGCGTTGGATTCTTTAAAAAATTCATTCAAACGTTGAACCTGTTCAACTCTTTCCTCATCAGGCAAAATCGCATCACACAATCGTTCCCAACTGTGTGAATCAAGAAAACTAAATGTCATTAGCTATCCCTCCTTTCAGCAACGCAAAAGGATGCTTGTCAGTAGATTGGTGTACATAACGGTAGTCGTTCATTAAAAACTTTCGTAGCTTCTTGACATCATTCATCATGCGTTGATAACTTCTTTCGTCCATTAAAAGCCTCAACTCATCGTCTTTATAAAATCCTCTCCTCTACTAAATGAAAAATGTCCAAGAAAGCACCACGGAATACCGAAACCGCAGTAAAGCTAAAAAAGAGACTTTTTTGTGGTATGATATTGTAGAGAAAAATGTTGAATCGAGGTGCTTTTTGTAGATTTTCATCATTCTAATCCTGAATTATATCAATATCTGCCGAATTATTCAATGAGTTTAGAAATCTACGATGACATCTCATCTCATGAGGAGGGCGTTTTGAAGAGGAATGTCCAGAATTGTCAGGCGAACGTGTGTTCATCACGTCAATCTAATTTGCAAGAGATTGGATGCAACAAGTAAAGTGAAAGATGAAAAATAGCTTTTACTTTACTGTTGAGCATCAAAACGAGGTCACTAAAGTCAAGTAAATGATCGTTTTTGGAATTTACTTGACTTTTAGGTGTTTGAAAGTAGCCCTAATGATCAAGCAAACATCCATTTTTGCAATTCACTTTACTTTTCCCTCAAAGCAATCCTCACAAAAGGGGGAATTTAGATTGACGTGTGTTCATCCTTTTCATTGACTTCTACTATCCCCTTATGCTATACTGACGTTCGTTGCAATGGGAGTGGATGGGTTCTGGTGTTCCCTCTGGTCTTCAAAACCAGTATGAGGGGTTAATAGCTTCTTGGGTGGGTTCGATTCCCACGCATTCCCGCCATTTAATTAAAAAGTTCTATAATGGATGACTGACGTGAACCATCAGCATGTGTTATAGAACTTTTTCTTATTTTATGATACTAGTTCTTGAATTTTGTTTTCTAGGTCAGCGAGGTTAACTTCAAACGTTTCACCGGTTTGACGGACTTTCACTTCCACAATCCCTTCAGCCGCACGACGACCAACGGTCACGCGGATCGGGAGTCCAATTAAGTCAGATTCAGAGAATTTAACCCCTGGACGCTCCACGCGATCGTCTAACAACACATCCAGTCCAGTTGCTTGCAATTTCTCGTAAATCTCTATTGCCACCGCTGATTGATCGTTATTTTTCATATCAACGGCAATGACATGAACATCAAATGGCGCTAAAGCTTTTGGCCAAATGATGCCGTCTTCGTCGTTGTTTTGTTCAACGGCTGCCATCATCACGCGGCTCACCCCAATGCCGTAGCATCCCATTTCCATTGGCTGTGGCTTTCCATTGGTATTTAAGAAGGTCGCAGCCATGGCTTCTGAATATTTCGTTCCTAATTTAAACACATGCCCCACTTCAATGCCTTTGGCGTGTTCAATGGTTCCTTTTCCATCTGGACTAGGTGCACCCACTTCCAGATCATGAACTTCGATGTTAGACGCAAAGTCACTGTTGTTTGAATAAACGATGGTATCTTCCCCAATGTCAGCTAACGCCATAAATTCAGCAGAACCCGTTCCACCAATTTGACCACTATCAGCCTCTACCATCCGGAAGCTTAGTCCGCAGCGCGTAAAAATGTTCGTGTAAGCTTGAACAAAATCTTGGTAGGCGTTGTCGAGACATGCTTCATCTGCATGAAAGGTATAGGCATCTTTCATGGTAAATTCACGACCACGCATTAAACCAAAGCGTGGACGGGCTTCGTCACGGAACTTCGTTTGAATCTGGAAAACATTGATTGGCAGTTTCTTGTAAGAATCCACATAGTCGCCAACGATTTGAGTGATCACTTCTTCGTGGGTTGGCCCCATTGCAAATTGTCGGCCATGACGATCTTCCATTCGCATTAATTCAGAACCGTACACGTCCCAACGTCCCGTTTGCTCCCATAGCTCTTTTGGATGTAGGACCGGCAAAAACAGTTCATTACTCCCAATGGCTTCTAGTTCTTCGCGAACGATGGTTTCTACTTTGTTTAACACACGTTTTGCCAAGGGTAGATAGCTGTAAATTCCGGCAGCCACCTGACGGATAAACCCTGCACGTAGCAAATAACGGTGAGAATCGATCTCAGCTTCGCGAGGCACTTCTTTTAATGTAGGAATAAATAATTCGGACTGTTTCATATCGTCATTACAAACGGATGACCGCCTGCAATCCACACCTCCATAGCGTATAAATTTAAATTTTGTCTACAAATATAACATAAATATCATAAGAAAACAATCACAACGGAAAACTTATCAAGCATCCCTTATCTGTTGCAAGAAAAGGTCTAAGCATAACTGGGTGTTCATGTTCATTTTTAGATTCGCCTGGGCAACCAGTGCGAAGCGAATTTTTTTGACATAGCTTTTGATGTAATGCGCCTCATTTGAAGCTAATTGTTGGTCAAGTTCCTGCTGGTAATAACCTTGGTAAGTCTCTAAAAATTCAGCTACTCGGTCTTTAAGTAGACTTTGATGGGTTGCCAATGTTATTTCAGGTGCTTGCCCAGACGTTTCTAATTGGACCACAAGATCTAGTAGCTCTGGGTCAAAAGCGACTTGTCGTAGCCTTTTAAAAGGGAGGTTGATGGTCCGGGAAACGATGGTCGACAGTAGCACTTCTTTTGCCTGTGCCATTAAGACGATGTAAGTTGCTTGTTCTGGTTCTTCTAAAAATTTTAGTAAACCATTGGTCGCAGCCGTTGACATGGCTTCAGCCTGTTCGATGATGTAGATTTTTGCTCCCTGTTCCACTGCTTTTTTTGTGGCTTCTGTTTTAAGGAAGGCGACTTGCTCTTTTTTGATGTTTTTGCTTTCTGGTTTGATTCGGATCACATTTGGATGTTGATCGTTATCGATCAGGTTAGCAGCCACGTCTCCTTCTTTTAGGTCGAGGACTAGTTTAGCAAAGTATTTGCTCACGTCCACTTTGTCTTGGTGGTCACCCCCGAAAAAAAGATAAGCGTGAGCCAATCGGTCTTCTTTTTGTGCCCGTTGCAGGACGTCGATCACATGAGCTTGTCTAGTTAAGGCATTCATACGTTCAACCTCGACGCGATTATTTTGTAAATATCCGTCACAATCCCTGCTACAACACGCTCACCATCAATAATTTTAATTCGATCTTTGTTTTTCTCTATTTTTGCAAGGTTTAAGTAACCGTTATAAACCTGTTGATGAAAATCAAGTGCCTCTAAGTCCAGTCGATTGATTTCACGGTCTTTATCTTTGTTGATACGCGCCAACCCAACTTCTGGCTTAACATCAATAAGAAATGTTAGATCTGGTCGCTTTCCGTCAATGGCAAAGTCATTGATAAACTCGACCAGCTCAGGACCAATGCTTCTTGCATAACCTTGATAGGCAATGCTACTATCAATAAAACGGTCACAGATGACGATTTTACTAGCTTTAAGAGCAGGTTCAATCACATCGACTAAGTGTTGCCTTCTTGCGGCAGCATAAAGGAGTGTTTCTGTCCGAGCATCCATGTCTGTGTTAGTTGTATCTAGAATAACATTACGAATCGATTCCGCTATTTTATTTCCACCAGGCTCACGGGTATAAATCACGTCGTGACCATTGTCTTCCAGAATCTTAATTAATCCTTTAGCAACGGTGGTTTTCCCTGATCCTTCCACCCCTTCTAATGTTATAAACATATCATCACCTGATTTCTACGAAAAAACAGCAAGCATTCTTTTCTGCCTTGCTGGTTTTTCTGATTTCATCTCTTACTCCTACTGATGTCGGATGGTACGAGCACGGATGTAGCCGGTTTAGTCGTTAGTTCATTCTTAAGAAATTGGTACTTATCCAACCTTCTTGATTCCCTACTCGCACGCGGGCCCAGCCATTGTTGTTCTG
>Ga0131853_10017607_pt1 | contig 13011 bp, 11 predicted proteins | sample TergutLab28metaG_FD_92764 | JGI IMG/M metagenome (GOLD analysis project Ga0131853, IMG submission 92764) | Labiotermes labralis P1 segment gut microbial communities from Petit-Saut dam, French Guiana - Lab288 P1 (version 2) (version 2) | ecosystem: Host-associated > Arthropoda: Insects >...
CCGGCCGCGAGGATGAACGGCTTGCCGGTCACACCGAGCGCGGTGACCTCGGCGTCGGCGAGCGCCTCGTCGATGGCGGTGTTGAGAGACACCAGCGACCTGGGCCCGAAGGTGTTGGGCCGGTTGTGGTCGAGGCCGTTGTCGAGCGTGATCAGCCCGAGGACGGCGCCGCCGGGCAGGGTGAGCTTGCGCAGGTGCGCGGTCGTGACGACCTCGTCGTCGGAGAAGAGCGCCTCCACCTCGGAGAGCAGCTGTGCCATCTCGGTCATGTCAGGCCACCTCTCCGGTCCAGTTGGGGTTCTCCCAGATGACGGTGCCGCCCATCCCGATGCCGATGCACATCGTCGTCAGGCCGTAGCGGACCTCGGGACGCTCCTCGAACTGCCGCGCCAGCTGCGTCATCAGCCGTACGCCGGAGCTGGCCAGCGGGTGGCCGAACGCGATCGCGCCGCCGTAGGGGTTGACCCGCTCGTCGTCCTCGGCGATGCCGAAGTGGTCGAGGAAGGCGAGCACCTGCACGGCGAACGCCTCGTTGATCTCGAACGCCTCGATGTCCTCGATCGCGAGGCCCGCCTTGGCCAGTGCCTTCTCGGTCGAGGGGATCGGGCCGACGGCCATGATCTCGGGCTCGACGCCGGCGAAGGCGTAGGCGACCAGCCGCATCTTGACCGGCAGGCCCAGCTCGCGGGCCGTCTCCTCCTCGGCCAGCAGGCAGGCGGTCGCGCCGTCGTTGATGCCCGCGGCGTTGCCGGCGGTCACGCGGCCGTGGCTGCGGAACGGCGTCTTCAGCGTGCCGAGCGACTCGAGCGTCGTGCCGGGCCGCATCGGCTCGTCGGCGGTCGCCAGGCCCCAGCCCAGCTCCGCGGAGCGGGTCGCGACCGGCACCAGGTCCGGCTGGATCTTGTTGTCCGCATAGGCCCTCGCGGCCCGGTCCTGCGAGCGGACGGCGTACGCGTCGGCGCGGTCCTTGGTGATCGCCGGGTAGCGGTCGTGGACGTTCTCCGCCGTGTTGCCCATGACGAGCGCCTCGGGGTTGACGATCCGCTCGGACACGATCCGCGGGTTGGGGTCGACGCCCTCGCCCATCGGGTGGCGGCCCATGTGCTCGACGCCGCCGGCGATGGCGACGTCGTAGGCGCCGAAGGCGATGCCTCCGGCCGTGGTGGTCACCGCGGTCATGGCGCCGGCGCACATCCGGTCGACGGCGTAGCCCGGCACGCTCTGCGGCAGCCCCGCGAGCAGCGCGGCGGTGCGGCCGATGGTCAGGCCCTGGTCGCCGATCTGGGTGGTCGCGGCGATCGCGACGTCGTCGACCCGCTCGGGCGGCAGGTTGGGGTTGCGGCGGATGAGCTCGCGGATGCACTTGATGACGAGGTCGTCGGCCCGCGTCTCGGCGTACTGGCCCTTGGCCTTGCCGAACGGGGTGCGCACGCCGTCGACGAAGACGACTTCTCGCAGCTGTCGGGTCACCGGTTCTCCTGGTGGATGGTTGGTCTGGCGATGTGCCGGACGATAGGTTACTCCTGGGTAACTAGGGCGTGTGCGTCGGCTGCCCGAGTGACCCGGCACGCGCCCCGGCGATGCGTTACCCGCAGGTGGCCTGGGAATATCGTGGTGACGTACGGCGCTGGGCGCAGTGCCATGTGGAGACGACGCAACAGTGGCCCGACGGGCCGGACGAGGGAGAACAGCGTGGCCAGGTCCCGACTCGTGCACATCCTCGACGAGGTGGCCGAGCTCGATGACGTCGACGGGCTGACGATGGTCCAGGTGCTCGACGGTTTCCTCGACGCGGGGAGCGTCGCGGCCCGGGCGGCGCGGCACCTGGTCGAGGCGTCCGACACCGCCTCGGTGGTCGCGACCTTCGACGTCGACGCGTTCCACGACTACCGGGCGCGCCGCCCCGCGATCTCGTTCGTGCGCGACCACTACGAGGACTACGACGCGCCTCGGCTGGTCGTGCGGCTCCTCCACGACACCGGCGGTACGCCGTACCTCCTGCTGCACGGGCCCGAGCCCGACAACCGCTGGGAGGCGTTCGCCCGCGCCGTGCGGGAGGTCGTCGAGCGGTTCGGCGTCACGAACGTCATCTCGCTCGGCTCGGTGCCGATGGCGGTGCCGCACAGCCGGCCGCTGACGCTAACCCACCACGCCAACAACGCCGACCTGGTGACCGAGGCGAGCCCCTGGCAGGGCGAGATCCGCGTCCCGTCGTCCGCGCAGGCGCTCGTCGAGGTGCGGCTGGGGGAGTGGGGCCACGACGCCCAGGGCTTCGTCGCGCACATCCCGCACTAACACGCCCAGCTCGAGTATCCCGCCGCCTCCGCGGCGATCCTCGAGAAGGTCGAGCTCGCCGGCCGGCTCACGATCGACCTCACCGAGCTGCGCCTCGAGGCGGAGCGGCGCGACGCCGAGATCGCGGCGTACCTCCACGAGCACGAGGAGGTCGGCGAGATCGTCAAGGCGCTCGAGCAGCAGTACGACGCCTTCGCCGGCTCGGAGAGCTCCGGCTCCAACCTGCTGGCGTCCGACCAGCCGCTGCCGACCGGCGAGGAGCTCGGGCGACAGTTCGAGCAGTTCCTCGCCCACCTGTCCGACGACGACGGCGAGGGCGATCGATGAGCGACGAGCTGCTGGACCAGAGCTCCGCCGAGGCGGTCGCGGCGCTGGTCAGGGTGCTCGACGTCGAGGAGATCGACGACAACCTCTACCAGGGCGCAGCCTCGCCCAACGAGCGCGGCCGCGCCTTCGGCGGCCAGGTCGCCGCGCAGGCGCTCGTCGCCGCGCTGCGCACCGCCGGCGAGGGCTTCCACGTGCACTCGATGCACTCCTACTTCCTGCTGCCCGGCGACCCCGCCCACCCCATCGTCTACGACGTCGACCGGATCCGCGACGGCCGCTCGTTCCAGACCAGGCGGGTCGCCGCGCGCCAGCACGGCCGCGACATCTACTACCTGACGGCCAACTTCCAGAGGCACGAGGAGGGCTTCGACCACCAGGACGTCATGCCCGATGTCCCGGCGCCGGAGGAGTGCCTCGACTTCATGGAGCTGCTGGGCTCCGGAGGCTTCGCCGAGGGCCAGGCGCTGGCCAAGGAGTGGGCCGCGGTCAACGTGCGCATCGTCGGCAACACCCTCGCCGGCCTGCCGACCGACGAGCGCCGCGTCGCCCAGCAGCGGGCCTGGCTGCGGATCGCCGACCGGCTGCCCGACGACCCCACCATCCAGCTCGCCGCCTTCGTCTGGTGCTCCGACATCAGCCTGCTCAGCGCCTCGCTCTCCGCGCACACGCTGCGCAGCGAGAAGGTGCAGATGGCCTCGCTGGACCACACCGTCTGGTTCCACCGGCCGTTCCGGCCCGACGAGTGGTGGCTCTACGACGAGGAGTCGCCGTCGGCCCAGGGTGGCCGCGGCCTCTCCATCGGTCGCGTGTTCACCGCCGACGGCGTCCTCGCCGCCACCACCGCGCAGGAAGGCATCATCCGCCCGCCGCGGAAGTGATCGATCGGGTCCGGCCGCCCCTCGGGCTGGACGCGGCGGAGGCGGCGCCCCCGGAGGAGCGTGGATGGGCCTGGCCGCCCGGAGCGGGAGCCGGGCGAGGGACGAGCCCGGGTCCTGCGGAGGGCTGGTTGCGACGAAGGGGCGCCGCCGCAGCCGGGGCCAGCCCCACCAGGCGGCCGGACACAGCGGTGACATCGCACCGCACCCACCCGTTAGGCGGGTGTCGCGCGGCCCAGGAGGTGGATGGTGTCTGAGCCGCGCTTGGTCAGCGAGAACTCATAGCCCCCGCCCGCGTGCCGGGAGCCGAAGGCGACCGACGAGGGCAGGAACACCGGCTTCTTGAAGGCCACGTCGACCGTGACGGCGTCGGGCAGCCGGTTCTCCAGCGCCGCGACGCAGCGCGCCATGGTCCACATGCCGTGCGCGATCTGACGCGGGAAGCCCAGCGCCTTGGCGGTCACGCCGGTGAGGTGGATCGGGTTGAAGTCGCCCGAGACGCGCGCGTAGCGACGGCCGAGGTCGGCCCCCAGCGGCCACACCGTTCCGCCGGCCGGGACCTCCTCGAAGCTGCTCGACCACACGGCGTCGGGGTTGCGAGGACCACGACGCAGGTAGGTCGAGACCTCCTCCCACACCGTCTCGCCGGAGGCGTCGGTGACCGTCGTCGCGAACTGGTACGCCGTTCCCACCGGATGCGGCAGCGCCCGACCGACCCACACGCCGGCCGTCAGCGTCTCGCCGACGGAGATCGGGCGGTGGCCGGTGATGGAGTTCTCGATGTGCACCATGCCCATGGCGGGGGTGGGGAACACCGGGTCGCTCATCAGCGCCATGTGCAGCGGGAAGGCCAGCATGTGCGGATAGGGGAGCGGCACGGTGTCCTTGATCGGGAAGCCGCAGACCCCGGCGTACCGCTCGACGTCGTACCGGTCGATCCGCACCGCCGGCCCCGAGAACCCGAGGCCGCCGAACTCGCCGCCGGTCTTGCGGATCCCCGGCAGCTCCTTGACGCCGGGGATCGCCGGCAGGGCGGCCTTGACCAGGGCGAGCGGACCGGACGAGCCGGTCACGGTGCGGGCGGCGGGACGCTCTGCCATGTCAGGCCCCCAGCATCATCTGGCCGCAGACGCGGACGACGTTGCCGTTGACGGCCGTCGAGCCGGGGGAGGCGTACCACGCGATCGCCTCCGCGACGTCGACCGGAAGGCCGCCCTGGGCCATCGCGTTGAGTCGCTGCCCGACCTCGCGCGGACCGAGCGGCATCGCGGCGGTCATCTGGGTGAGGATGAAGCCGGGCGCGACCGCGTTGATCGTGATGCCGTCGCCCAGCTCGGCCGCGAGCGAGTCGACGTGGCCGATCACACCGGCCTTCGACGCCGCGTAGCTGGTCTGGCCGACGTTGCCGGCGATCCCCGCCATCGACGAGACGTCGATGATGCGACCGTTGGCGTTGATCGCCTTCTGCGCCAGCAGCTCGGCGGTGATCCGCTCCGGGGCGGCGATGTTGATCTGGAGGACCTTGCCGAAGCGGTCGGGCGTCTGGTTGGCGAGCTTCTTGTCCATGGTGACGCCGGCGTTGTGCACCACGACGTCGACGCCGCCGTGCTTGTCCTTGAGGTGCTGGACGATCCGCTGCGGGGCGTCCTTGGCGGTGATGTCGAGGGTGAGCCAGTCGCCGTCGAGCTCCTTCATCACCCGCTGCAGCTGGTCGGCGGCCTGCGGCACGTCCAGGCCCACGATCTTCGCGCCGTCGCGGTGCAGCACCCGGGCGATCTCCTCGCCGATGCCGCGGCTCGCGCCGGTCACGAACGCGACCTTGCCGGCCAGCGGCGCGGTCCAGTCGGCGACCTCGGCGGCCTTCTTCTCCTTGTGGGCGCCGATCCGGACGACCTGCCCCGAGACGTACGCCGACTTCGGGCTGAGCAGGAAGCCCAGCGTGCTCAGCGCCGAGCCCTCGTAGCCCTCGGCGACGTAGACGAGCTGCACGGTCCCGCCCCGGCCGATCTCCTTGCCGAGGCTGCGGGTGAAGCCCTCGAGCGCGCGCTGGGCGACCCGCTCGTCGCCCTCGACCAGCTCGGGCGGGGTGCCGATCACGACGACGCGCGGGCACTTCTCCAGGCTGCGCAGGACCGGGGTGAAGAACTCCTGCAGTGCGACGAGCTCCTCGACCGAGGTCAGGCCGGTGGCGTCGAAGACGAGGCCCTTGTAGCGCTCGCTCTCAGCACGGACGGTCTCGGTCGCGATGCCGAGCACGTCGAGGAGACCGGGCAGCTCGTCGGCGAGGCGGCCACGGCCGCCGATGAGGACCGTCCCCCGCACGAGCGGGTCGCCGGCGGCGTACCGCTCGAGCTTGGTGGGCTGAGGAAGGCCGAGGTTCTTCGTCAGGAGCTTGCCGATGGTGGTCTCGGTGAAGCTCTGGTAGCGGTCGGTCATCTGGGTCCTTCCCCTTCTTCGGTACGGCGCTCCCGGCGCCGAACGCATGCTTCGTCAGTCAAGATGTAACTATGGGTGTAACTCAGTGTCCACATTTCGTGATGTCCCTGACATACCCTTCTCTGCAGAGGTACCCGGAGACAAGGATCCCCACATGACCACGACTCGCAGGGTCGCCATCGTCGGCGGCAACCGCATCCCGTTCGCCCGCTCCAACGCGGCCTACGCCACCGCGTCCAACCAGGACATGCTCACTGCGGCCATCGACGGCCTCGCGACCCGCTTCGGCCTGCAGGGCGAGCGGATCGGCGAGGTCGCCGCCGGCGCCGTGCTCAAGCACAGCCGCGACTTCAACCTGACCCGGGAGTCGGTGCTCGGCTCCAAGCTCGCGCCCGAGACCGCAGCGGTCGACCTGCAGCAGGCCTGCGGCACCGGCCTCCAGGCGGCGATCTACATCGCCAACAAGATCGCCCTGGGCCAGATCGACTCGGGCATCGCCGGCGGCACGGACACGACCTCCGACGCGCCGATCGCGGTGGGGGAGAAGCTGCGCAAGATCCTGCTCGAGGCCAACCGCGCCAAGACCAACGGCCAGCGCCTCGCCGCGCTCGCCAAGCTGCGCCCCGGCGACCTGCTGCCGAGCATCCCGGCCAACAAGGAGCCCCGCACCCGGCTGTCGATGGGCGAGCACGCCGCGCTGACCGCGCTGGAGTGGCAGATCACCCGCGAGGCGCAGGACGAGCTGGCCGCCGCGTCGCACCAGAAGATGGCGGCCGCCTACGAGCGCGGCTTCTTCGACGACCTGATCACGCCCTTCCGCGGCCTGGAGCGCGACAACAACCTGCGCAGCGACTCGACGGTCGAGAAGCTCGCCAAGCTCAAGCCGGTCTTCGGCAAGGGCGAGACCGCGACGATGACGGCTGCCAACTCGACTCCGCTCACCGACGGCGCCTCGGCGGTGCTGCTGGCCTCCGAGGACTGGGCCAAGGAGCACGGCCTGCCGATCCTCGCCTACTTCGTCGACGCCGAGGTCGCCGCCGTCGACTACGTCCACGGCGGCGAGGGGCTGCTGATGGCTCCGGCGTACGCCATGCCGCGGATGCTGGCCCGCAACGGCCTCACCTTCGACGACTTCGACCTCTTCGAGATCCACGAGGCGTTCGCCTCGCAGGTGCTCTCGACGCTGAAGGCGTGGGAGGACCCGATCTTCTGCAAGGAGCGCCTCGGCCTGGACGCACCGCTGGGGTCGGTGCCGCGGGAGAAGCTCAACGTCAACGGCTCCTCGCTGGCGGCGGGGCACCCGTTCGCCGCGACCGGTGGCCGGATCGTCGCGACGCTCGCGAAGCAGCTCAACGAGTTGGGCTCCGGACGGGGCGTGATCTCGGTCTGCGCGGCCGGTGGCCAGGGCGTCACCGCGATCATCGAGCGGCCGTGAATCCGGCGTCACGCCGCCGGGTACCTCTCGCAGCGTGACGTCACGGACGATCCGCCTCGTGGGCGGGCGCTACGAGCTCGGCCGGCTCATCGGCAGCGGGGGATCGGGATCGGTGCATCTCGCGCGCGACCGCGTGCTGCACCGCGAGGTGGCGCTCAAGCTGCTGCGCCCCGGCTACGACGAGGTGGCGCAGCAGCGGCTGCGCACCGAGGCCCGGATCGCGGCGTCGCTGACCCATCCCGGCATCGCCCGGGTCCTCGACTTCGGCGAGGAGTCCGTCGACGGCGCGACCGCGCCCTACCTCGTCATGGAGTACGTCGCCGGCCCGACGCTGCGCGAGGCGCTGCGCGACGACACCCATCTGGCGCCGGCCCGGGTGCTGCGCCTCCTCGCCGAGGTCGGGAGCGCACTGTCGGCGGCGCACGCCGCCGGTGTGGTGCACCGGGACGTGAAGCCCGGCAACATCGTGCTCACGCCCGGGGGCCGGGCGGTGCTGCTCGACTTCGGGATCGCGCGGCACGCCGACCACGAGCCGCTCACGGTGACGGGCACGATCATCGGGACGCTCGACTACCTCAGCCCCGAGCAGGCGGCAGGCGCGAGTGCCACGCCGCGCTCGGACGTCTTCGCCCTCGGCATGGTCGTCTACGAGGCGCTCACCGGCCTGCGGCCGCTCTCCCGAGACACCCAGGTGGCGACGCTGATGGCGCACGCCCGCGAGGCCGTCCCGGCACCGCCGGCCACCGTGCCTGCCGGACTGCGCTCGCTGGTGATGTCGATGGTCGCCCGCGACCCCGACCGCCGGCCTGCCGACGCGGAGACGGTCGCGTCCCGTGCCCGCGAGCTGCTGCGCCCGGCGCCGGCCGGCGCCCCGGTCACCGCGACCGTGCCCTGGTGGCGGCGGCCGTGGACCGCCTCGGCCGCGGCGGTCGCCATCGTCGCGCTCGCCGGCGTGCTGGTCCTGGCCGGGCGTCCGGGCGGCGGTGCGGCGCCGGTCGGTGCGGCCGGTCCGTTGGCGTCGGTCAGCACCCACCCGGTCGCCCACCGCGTCACGCACGCCCGCGTCACGAAGCACCCGAGCGTGGCGCCCGCGGCCGCCGTCGTACGGAAGCCGAGGCCGCACCACGCGCCGCCCCGGCACCACGCTCACCGGCCGCATCCGCCGGCACCGCACGACCACGGACACGGCTTCGGCCACCGCCCGGGCCACGGTCACGGCCACGGGCACTGGTAGGGGTCAGCCGGCGGAGACCGCCAGCGCGGACGCGACCAGGTAGTCGCGGACCTGGTCGGGGGAGATCGTGCCGACCGACGGCACGCCGGGCGCCGCCTCGGCGACGAGGATGCCGACGTGGGCGAGCTGGAGCGCGCCGAGCCCGCTCGCATAGAGCGTGTTGGCCAGCAGGGTCGGGTCGCCGACCTGCATCTCGCCCGCGGCCGTGCCCTCCTCGAAGAGGTGCACCAGCAGGCTCAGGCAGCCCGAGATGCCGCGACCGAGCCGGAAGAGTGCGCTCTCCGAGATCTCGTCGAGCAGCTCCGGGCCGCTGCGCCGCATCAGTGCCTGGGCGCAGTCGACGAAGGCCGGGTAGGCGACGCCGTAGTCCACGAACGCCTGCACCGCCGCGGTGAGCCGCTCCCTCGCCGGCGTGTCCGCGTGCGCGTCGATCGCCTCGGTCAGAGCCTCGCGGAGCTCGTCGAGGTAGGCGACCAGCGTGAGCGCGAAGATCTCCTCCTTGCCGGTGAAGTGCCGGTAGACGATCGCGCGATTGATGCCCACGGCGCGGGCGATGTCCTCGATCTGGGCGTCGCGCACGCCGCGCTCGTCGAACAGCTCGCGGGTCGCGCCCACGATCTCGGACTCGCGCTGCCGCCGGCGCGCTGCCGCGGCGGAGCGGCGGCCGTCGGACTCGGGGCGGGGCGTCATGCGACGAGTGTACGCCGAGTGCAACTCTCAGTTACACCCCGCGACCTAGGCTGCCTCCCATGACCAGATGGGAGCGGATCAGCGAGTGGCCACTCGCGGCGGCGGCCGCGCTGTTCCTGGCGGCGTACGCCTGGCCCATCCTCCAGCCCGACCTCCACCCGGTCTGGGTGCACCTGTGCGACGCCGTCACCTGGGCCGTCTGGGCGTTCTTCGTCATCGACTACGTCGTGCGGCTCTCGCTCGCGGACGACCGGAAGCGGTGGTTCTGGAAGCACCTGCTGGATCTGGTCATCCTGGCGCTGCCACTGCTGCGCCCGCTGCGGCTGATCCGGCTCGTCGTGCTGATCCGCACCCTCAACCGGTCGGCATCCTCCAACCTGCGCGGCCGGGTCGCGGCGTACGTCGCGGGCGGCTCCGCGCTGCTGGCCTTCGTCGCCGCCCTCGCGGTGCTCTCCGCCGAGCGCGGGCATCCCGGGGCCAACCTCACGACCTTCGGTGACGCGATCTGGTGGGCCTGCACCACGATGACGACGGTCGGGTACGGCGACCACTACCCGATCACCGCCGAGGGCCGGCTCGTCGGCGTGCTGCTGATGATCGGCGGCATCGCGCTGCTCGGCACCGTGACCGCCACCCTCGCCAGCTGGCTCGTCGAGACCGTGCAGGGCGAGGGGGAGGACGAGCAGGACACCGAGATCGCCCAGCTCAAGGCCGACGTCCAGCGGCTCACCGCCCTGATCGAGAGCCGCGACGGCGCCGACTGAGTCTTGTCGTCGGTCGAGTTGCTCGGGAGGACCAGCGGACCAACGACAGCGGTCACGCCATCCGGCGCACCGTCTCGATCGTGTCGGCCTCGTCGGCGGTCTTGTCGTCGCGGTAGCGCACCACCCGGGCGAAGCGCAGCGCCAGGCCGCCGGGGTAGCGGGTCGAGCGCTGCAGCCCGTCGAAGGCGATCTCGACCACCTGCACCGGCCGCACCCTCACGACCCAGCCGTCGGTGCCGTCGACGGCGAGCTCGGTGAAGCGCTCGGTCTGCCAGCGCAGGATCTCGTCGGTCATGCCCTTGAACGTCTTGCCCAGCATCACGAACTCACCGGTCTCCGGGTCGCGGGCGCCGAGGTGGATGTTGGAGAGCCAGCCCTTGCGGCGGCCCGAGCCCCACTCGACGGCGAGGACGACCAGGTCGAGCGTGTGGACCGGCTTCACCTTGACCCACCCGGCACCGCGCCGGCCCGCCTCCCAGGGTGCGTCGAGCGCCTTGACGACGACGCCCTCGTGGCCGTCGCGGAGTACGCCGGCGGAGAACGACTCGGCCTCGGTGATGTCGGAGGTCATCAGCCGCTGCACCCGATGCGGCTCGGGCACCAGCGCATCGAGCGCCGCCAGCCGCGTCTCGAGGGGCTCGTCGAGGAGGTCGCGGCCGTCGAGGTGGAGCAGGTCGAAGAAGAACGCGCCGACGTGGGTCTCGGACGGCGACCGGGTCGCGGTGCGCGACGCCGTCTCCTGGAACGGTCGCGGTCGTCCGTCGGGCCCGACGGTGAGCGCCTCGCCGTCCAGCACCACGTCGGACACCGGCAGCTCGTGGACGAGGGCGACCACCTCCGGCAGCCGCGCCGTCAGGTCGTCGAGCGTGCGCGAGGCGACGACCACCTCGTCGCCGTGCCGGTGCACCTGCACCCGGATGCCGTCGAGCTTGGCGTCGACCGCGACCGGGCCGCCGATCTTGGCCACCGCCTCGGCGACCGACGGCGCGCTGGCGGCCAGCATCGGCAGCACCGGCCGGCCGACCACGAGCCCGACGCCGCCCAGCGCCTCCGAGCCGTCGAAGGCCAGCTCCGCGATCGCGACCGTCGAGCCGGAGAGCATCGCCGCCCGGCGTACGACGGCGAGCGGCACGTCCGCCGCCGCGGCCAGGCCCTCCTGCACGAGCGAGTCGAGCGCGCCCTGGCGCACCTCGCCGGTCACGACGCCGCGGAGCCACGCTTGCTCCTCGGCGGTCGCGCGGCCGAACAGCTCGGCGGCGGCGGTCGTCCGCGCTCCCTGCGACCCGGCCCCCGCCAGCAGCGAGATCGCCTCGAAGGAGGCGTCGACCTCCGCGACGCTCAGCGAGGTCGACTCCGCCGGCGACGGCAGCGAGGTCACCGACCGCCAGCCCAGGCCGGTGCGGCGCTGGCGCAGCGTGCCGCCGAGATAGGAGACCACCAGCCCGCGCTCGCCCGGCTCGGCGTCGCGCAGGCAAGCCGCGAGCGCCGCGACCTTCGCCTTGCGCGAGCGGGTCGCGGCGACGGCGCTCGAGGCCGCGACGATCTCCGCCAACCGCATGCGGCCAGTCAACACCAGCGATCCGACAGCCAGCGGCTAGCGTTGCTCCCGTGGTGCTCGAGCAGACCGTCCTCGCCGGCAGCGTCGTCCGACTGGAGCCGCTCGGCCTCGAGCACGTCCCCGCGATGATGGAGGCGGTCGACGTCGACCGCGAGAGCTTCGGCTGGACCGTGGTGCCGACGCCCGAGTCGGTGGAGGCGTACGTCGGGATGCAGCTCGCCCGCCGTGACTCGGGCCAGATGGCGCCGTACGCCCAGATCGAGGTCGCCACCGGCGACCTGATCGGCCACACCTCGCTGTGGGACCCGCGCACGCTGCTGAGCGGGCGCGTCTACGCCGTCGAGATCGGCCACACCTGGCTGGTGCCGCGGGCGCAGGCCGGCGCCTACAACTCCGAGAGCAAGCTGCTGCTGCTCACCCACGCCTTCGAGAGCCTCGGCGTTGACCGAGTCGACCTCAAGACCGACGCCCGCAACGCCCGCTCGCGGGCCGCGATCGCCGCCATCGGCGCCAGCCTCGAGGGCGTGCTGCGCCGGGCACACACCTCCGCGGTGCCGGGGGAGGAGCTGCGCGACAGCGCGATGTTCTCGATCGTCGCCGACGAGTGGCCCGACGTACGCAAGCGGCTCGAGGCACGCGTCGAGGCGAAGCGCGCCCGATGAGTCGCTACCGCCCGTGTAACGCGGTGTCCGCGTCACCTCTGCGGTGCTGCAACGCCGCAGAGGAGCACCGAACACCGCGTTACAGCCGCGCGGCGGCCCGATGAGCGGCGCGACCCGGGTCTGGCGGCCGGCGTACTGGCCCGACCTGTCGCTGCTCGCCGCCCACCGCCGCGGCGCGAGCGACCCGACGTACCGCATCGAGGGCGAGCGGCACTGGCGCGGCATCCGAACCCCGGCCGGCCCGGCGACGCTGGCCGTCCACATCCAGGGCGACGAGGTGTACGCCGAGGCCTGGGGCGACGGTGCCGAGTGGGCGCTGGACAGCCTGCCGGCGCTGCTCGGCGCCGACGACCGCCCCGAGACCTTCGAGCCGACCGACGGACTCCTGGCCGCCGCCGCGAAGCGCTTCGGCATCCCGCGGCTGGGCCGCAGCGGCCTGGTGATGGAGTCGCTGGTGCCGAGCGTCATCGAGCAGAAGGTCACGGGCAAGGAGGCGTTCGGCGGCTTCCGGATGCTGGTGCAGCGCTTCGGCGAGCGCGCGCCGGGGCCGGGCGCCGACCACCGCCTCCACGTCCAGCCGACGCCCGAGGGCCTGATCCGCATCCCGAGCTGGGACTGGCTACGACTCCAGATCGACCCGGCCCGCTCCAAGGCGGTCATCACCGCCGCCCGGGTCGCGAGCAGCCTCGAGCGCACGATCGGGCTCGACGGCGCCGAGGTCGAGCGCCGCCTCAC
>Ga0131853_10017608_pt1 | contig 13010 bp, 5 predicted proteins | sample TergutLab28metaG_FD_92764 | JGI IMG/M metagenome (GOLD analysis project Ga0131853, IMG submission 92764) | Labiotermes labralis P1 segment gut microbial communities from Petit-Saut dam, French Guiana - Lab288 P1 (version 2) (version 2) | ecosystem: Host-associated > Arthropoda: Insects >...
GGAGGGCTACATAAGAAGCATGTAGTGGCAACTTGGAATGTTGGGAACCATCTCAGCATTTGCTTATAGACACAGGGAAACCAAGAAAAACCTGTGTCGAGGTGGCCGGTCGCAGGACTTTCCAAATACTGACTTCTAGCCAGCAGTTCGGCATCTAAAGTAAAAACAGCCATACACACACAGTACAACAAATACACATAAGATAACAACAATACACACAAGGCAACTACAACAATACACACAAGGCAACTACAACAATACACACAAGGCAACTACAACAATACACGCAAGACAACTAACAACAATACACATAAGACATCTGAGACTGATTAAACAAGACACAGTATGTGCGAGGTAAATTTTTAAAACGGCGTTCCCTTCGAAATAATCCCGTTCTTCTGTAACTTATACCGAATGTAACTTCTAACACATCACGAGTGTATTTTAGTAGCCTCTCCCCGGCCCCACCGTCTGGTTTGTAACAAAATTTCAAACAAATAGGCTGTTGCCTTTGACATTTTTTTAAAATAACCTATGAACTGTTTCTTTAACTCAAATATTTGACGACTGAATGGAACACTGCAGGAGGGTTCAGACAGTTTACTGATCCACGCCCAATCATCACGCGGTCGTCGCGTGTTTTGAAATTGAGATATTACGGCGCCACACCTTTGTGTCGGCGTTTACAACTTAATATTCTAATGAAATATTAGTAGTTAATCTATATTTTCCCTTCACATTTTTCGCAGTTAAGATACAGGTAATGTAATAAGACGTTTGGGTTGTTACTGTGAAGGAGGGAAAGAATTCATATTAGTTTATGGCTTTTAGTGCGTATACAGAACATAGGTTAAAGTGTGGGACAGCAGCACCGCATTTAGTTTCGCTAAGCGTGCTTCTTTACAGAATGTCGTAGTCGGTGGATAGAATCATTATAGCGTAAGTGTGGGTAACCTAAAAGCACGTAATTGGGCTCCGTGGTGTACTTATATGTCTTCAGGGAGACAGTTTCGTTCGGTTGAAGCACCGACCTGAACCTAATTCAGTCACTCTGAAGGTGTATGGACCACGCTTCTCCGAAACGTCGAATTAAACTATTATCCGGCACGGTATAAATACCCAGAAAACCAAAATGTGTATGTGTATGTGTTTTTGTCAGATTACAGGCATTGATCATTAGATTTTAATGGTTTCACCTGGCTGGGAATAAAATCCAGTGACGGGGCTTTGATTATGTACTGTTATAAACTGTTGGGGTTAATTGTTGGTTTTGTTATTTTCTGTTAGGATTAACGGCTTATTGTTTTTTATATAAATCGCCCTCATTTTTTACAAAGTAGGTATGTGTCGATAAAAGAAACCAATTCAGTTTTTTTTGCCCACGGATGGCCCCCCCCCCCCCCCCCCCCCGGGCTATTTCAATGCGGCAGATCAGTCCGATATTATTGTTAGTTGAAGTTTACTTGCGTTCCATTAAATTAGATTTTGTTCATCAACATGAGGCTCGGTTGAGTTATGTGTTATGTTTGACATTTTTCCCTGCATAAAAATTGATTGTAGTTTATATATACTTCGTAGCTATGAATTTTAACAACATTTGTAATTTGCGGGGTTTTAATGTTGGAGTTTTGATCACGAATTCCGGTCCTTGTGGAGGGCTGTGTGCTCTTCCACTCTACCGCACAGATTTGCCACGGAACGTTGGTTCGACGTGCTTTATATATTAGTTTAGACTGATAGTCTTATGTAGAACACGCGATCCTTTGCGGTGATATTCAGCGAATGTGGTTATCATGCGATAAATGATATTTCGCAGAAAGAATGTGTGTACAATTAATCTTCAGACCTATAAGAAACAGTACACCGAACGCCGTCCTGTGGTGGTAGCTGTCCTGCTCATATTCGGAACGTACTTCGTTCAAATCCCGGCTCGGAGACGGCTAAAGTGACGTTGTCGTGGTTCTTCCAGTTGGAGACAAAAGTCGGGATAGTGCCTTATAGTAGGCCACGGTTGTCGCCTCGAGTTCAGTGTTTGCAATCATCCTACGCTGTATAGTCTTGGCTGCTGATAGCCATAATAAATAAATTAGTAAATTTTAAGACCAACAGCTACAGTAACGCCACATTGTCTTTAGATAATTTTCGAAGGGACACGTTATACTGCTACAAATGTCAGTACATGTTTTAGTTTCTAACAGTTATCAAGTTTGATGCGTGTGACTCCGAAACATTAATGCTCATTAGAAAACCAAATTTATCTTATATTTATATGGACGTAATATTAATTCTTGCCAATCGCAGTCGTCGCCAGCCGCTCGCTTGCTGGGATTGTGGGTTCGAATCCCACCGGGGCATGGATGTTTGTCTAACGTGAGTATTGTTTGTTGTCAGCTAGGAGTCTTTGGATCGGGCTGATCATTCGTCCAGAGGAGTCCTACCGAGTGTGGTGTGTCTGAGTGTGATCATGAATCCTCGACATTGTGGAGGCCTTGGCCCACTGGGGCTATTGCGTCATGGTACAAAAAATATTAACTAAGATGTATTTCAATTTTCGCTATACTGTGGATATAAAGAAGGGTACGTTTAGCGATATCCTAATACGACTGTGAAGGTAAAGTTCACCGTAGAACAGGCCATGAAGGCCCGGAGGGAGAATAGACCTGTAGCTGTACTGTTTCTTTAACCTCGGCGCTAGATGCTGGTGGCTGTTTAACGCCACTCCCCGGCCGCTTTACCCGCGGGAAAGAGATGCGGCTGTAATTGTACAGGAGGCTGGGTGGGCATTAGGGCCGGTCTGGACGGGTGCCGAAAATCTCGCCGCCGCCGAGATTCGTTCCCCGGACTGTTCAGCCCGTAGCGAGCCTTTATACCAACTACCCTATCTCGGCCCACTTTAATACGATGGGACAGTAATATATTCCAATGTATGGGGACCCTGAGTTTGATTGTGAACGAACCGAAGTACGTAAGAGATAGTACACTGTAAGCAGCAGAATTGGTGATATCGAGTTATTGCATTTAGTTCGTTATTAAAAAGCAATTGAACTAATGCGTGAAAATGTATAATTTTATGATTAAGAAGTATTAATTTCGTTCCAGCTGTTAATGAAAAATGTAATGTTGCAAAATGATTATTGTCTTGTATCCGTATGGGACAAACTGTAATCGGTGGGAACAATTATTTGGTTACGAGGTCCAAAATTATTTTCTGAAATGTGGGAACACATATGTTGCCGAATGGGGGATATCAGAAGCATCTGGTAAGGGATACAAATGGTCAGTGGGATAGCAAAGAGAAGGATGGTTACAGGGCAGACAGTGAGAAAGAGTCACGTGTGAAGTAGAATAGACAGATAACTGAAGAAAGAGACAAGTACTGCTTAGCATAGGATAGAAGATGCGATAAGCATTTACAAAAGAGAATTCTAGTTATTACGTATTTGTCAACGTCAAGTTTAATGGGGGTTTGAAGACAGCAGGGACAACCAAAATTCGAGGGTTTGACACTATTTCGAAATGTAAATCACGAGGAGAAGGATACCGTATTAGTTATGGTGGCCCATTAAAAATGTCCAGTAGAAGATGTTTATACGGGGGTTACGTATGTTAAGTTAAACGATATCGGGCCAGTCATAGGAACCATTGGGGAGAAAGAATACAAAATTTAAAATTTTCGGCCTATTATGAGACTGTTAAATTTACAGGGGACCAATCAGACTTGTTAGGAAAATTAGAGTAGGTGGAATCTTGAAACAGGGAAACTAACTTCGCATATTGTAGCAAACGAGACGCAAGGTTTTCGATTGTCGTACGTGGGTGGAGGACGCGCGTGTTCATCGCTTCATATTTAGGCCAGATAAACAGAACAAATTAAATAGTTAGAAATTTATAAGTGTTTCTACGGGGGTACAGAGTTGAAACAAATAACATTAATTTGGACTTAATGGGTATTACCAAGTTTCGGACAATGTAATTTTATTATTCCTTAAAAGTTAATATGCAGTGACTATGCTTTGTGAGAGAGTGGTCCGTGCTACGTTTATCGTATGCAATGAGAACTTGTACCAATAGCGCCCATTAACTGAAAATAAAATCACACAGATTATCCAGATCACCAATTAAAAGTCGTATTAATTGTTCATGTTACCAAGCCCATAACACTGACCACGTAGTCCCTGTAAAGTAATTCATGCGAACCGAATGAGTGAGAAAGGTGAGCCCGACGCTGATAATACTAACGCAACTTTCGGAAAGTGTGCAGTAGTCAAAAAAAAAAAAAACTCATACAATACATAAGCGGGACGTAGTTTATCAGCAGTAAATTATAAAGAATGTAATGCAGGTATATCGTCCTGAGCTGTCTTGTTCACTATCACAGTCAGTGCCAATGTCTTTACTAAATCTTATCAACCTGCCAAAGCTGAGTGGTTCAGGGCTTCATACGGAACGATGAGGGTGGCGTAAAATGAAGCCACTGAGCCAATCTTATCCAGCGTTACAGCCACCAAACTGGCGCACATTATGCTTGGAATTACGAGGCTGGATACATTTTCACATCCTGTGTGCAACTGTGCTCAGCTTCGCCCTTTGGGAAGGCTGGTATCTACGTTTCTGCATTCGTATAATTCTTTCAACAACCCGTGACTCCTACTCCTCACTTAGAATTCTGTCTTTGAAAGCTTCTCAGATTAAGTTTCCGGCAGAAAATGAACGCGCGGTGTTATTCTCGGGATACTGGCTGCTGTTACCACAATGACTAACTTAGCCCTTTGCGAACCGACTCACTCGCTTGTGAGTTGCTCTTCTGTCCATTTTCCACCTCTCCCCCATGTTTTATTTTGACCCGTGAGTTCAAAATGTTTAAAAATTAGTTTATGGCATTCGTAAATTCACGTAATTAGTGTCATACAAACTGGTTGACGGTAAGTATATTTCATCGTATAAACCATCGCTGTTTTTATTATATCTACCACATATGGTGTTATTTCAACCAATTCGAAAACATCAAGAAGTACTGGTTGTAGAATAGACAAGTGCAAACGTTCTATTGTTGCATGCTGCAAAGATTCATGTTTGGAAGATAACATACCACTTACAAACTTGTAATATGAAACTATAGTAACAGGAAGAAAGCCCCCATTTCACAACTGCTCTAAACATCTGACTGGCTTTTTGAGGTCTATAGCGACGCTGTTATTTTACAAGGCCGTTGGCAGGAACGTCACAGCCGACTGTTCCCAGAGTTCTTTTGCTGCTAAGCCCTCTGTAGTATAAACGTTTTAAGACCCTTGCGCTCACTGCTTCTGTCATACACACAGCGACTTACCGGTGGGAGAAGAGCACCTGGCGTTATTGCGTTGTTGTATGCTGTTTACCCTGCCATGTTGTTGCTGTTTACCCTGCCATTTCTTCTGTGCGAGTTCGTCTGTCTCCGATTCAGTCTCAGACATTAATATGATGGATCTCAAGAGGCCGATCTTCGCGAAACTCGGTATGAACAGCTTCAAAATTGCAAGTAACCGAATTTTTTCCCGCGTTAGCAAAGAAAATTTGCCATTTCTCACCCCCACCCGCTGTCTTTACGTAGCAAATCAAGAAGCAGTGAACGAATTTTCATATTAATGTAACGATGGGGAGTTTCGGTAAAATTTGTCGTCATATTCTAATTTTGCTTCAATTACGACAGTAATAATAGACACCTAACATGTAAATTTAAATACACATCTTAAGGTTCTTTGGAGTATCTTGCGAAGTGTTGTGTTGGGTGTGGTCCTGATCGCTCTCCTGTCATATGGCTGCAGAATTAAACACTTTTTTTTTTCATTACCGTCTTAAGTAATTGATTTCACACCAAACCTGCCGGGAGTAAGAGTGAGGTTTAATGAGGTTGGATTTGTTCGGTTATGAGGCTTCTTATGTATGGAAATTTTGTTCCTTTTGTCAAGTAACTGCTACAGGCGAGACTAGAAGAAGTGCACGGGTATGAGGGAGAAGAACTGTAATTTAAGATTAGTTGGAAACTGATAGGAGGGTGTACTGGACGGAAATTCATTTCCCGCGACTTTTTATGGAAAGGGGACAAGTAAACAATGGCGAGTGGTTCCTGCAGCCACAGACATCCCGGGCAGCAGTACAGTGTGCGCTGACAGACGATCTGTTTACATTGTAAACTTATTCGTTTTTAAAATCCAGGTGTGTAAATGACGTACTTGTAAATTGATTTATGTAAAATAATAAAGGGGATTGCCCTTCTGCAGAAAGTAAAGTGAAAAGACTTATATAATGGGCACCACCAATCCCCCCCCCCCTTTGCACACACACACACACGCACGCACAGACACACACACACCCGCACACTAATGAAGAAGTTGTGAAAGAACCGTTTCGAATACATGTACGTCAAAACTAAGGTTAGATGTATTGTTTATTCGTTCCTTCAGGTGACTGCGCTGTGACAAGTGGCTCTGTTCTCTACTATTTTGATGAACCAAGTAGTTTACTGCATTGAGTGAAATGCGTTGAAATGCTTTCAATTTATCCCTTTATTAAGTAAAAATTGTCAAATGCGGCTTGCATTATGAGATTTACTGGAGCCCAGTGTAAATAGTCGGATTCTGTCGTTTCCATGTGAGCAGTTTTAAATTTCATTTTGACAGTCCTTTTTATACCGGAATACGACTTTATCTAATAACTGAGGCTTCGTATTTTGTAATAGGAGAACCAGAAATAAATGGAAGTGGGCAAATTAAATAAAGAAAAATAAGTGAATATTAAAAAACACGTTTTATTCATATTTAGATGTTATTCGTCATTTCAGTAAATATTTCCATACCACCCAATTATAATGATATGCTCGGAAGTTTATTCAAATCTCACCGGTTTGGGTTTATGACCATGTAATAACATGACAATTCTTCACATATAATGTCCTTACTTCACATGAATACACGTTAGTAGGAACTGAGCAGGAAACGAGTAAAGGTGAAGGTAGAGGGTATAGTTCTGCTTGTAACGAACCGTGATTGCACGGGGGTTTACAAGTGTAGTTATACACTGTCTTTAACCTCGGAGCTAGATTGGGGTATGCGGTCAGCGCCACGCCTTGTCCTCTTCACCCTGGGAAGGGGCTCCTGTACTCCTTGCAGTATCGCTTGAGCGATTGTAAAATAGGCCTTTAGTCATACAGTGCTTTGTAAGTCGTAGACACTGTTCGCCATTTGGCAGTGTTGAGCTTATTGGAAATGTGCGCACATTAGAGCATATTCTGGAGGAGGCGGATAATGGGGATATGCGTAAAGTGTTGTAGAGATTGGTTCTTCCGAAGGCATTAATTGGAAAGACGGATTACTTATATTTTATAGTATTACAGCTTTCGGAATTTGTCTTCGTTGAACTTTTAAATCGTTGAATAAATTAATTAACAAGGACAGGACTTGCACAGGTATTATTATTATTATTAAGAGTACGGCACGTTTTGGTTTAGGTGCTGTTAATTGGTATTGGTTGTATTTGTTGTTTGTTCTTAGTTTTGTGTACCCCTTGTATGGTTACTGCGTCAGTATATAGATAACTATAATAATAATAATAATAATAATAATAGTTCGTAATATTGATTATACTACTGTTCTCTGCACACTGCGTTATTATTACGCCATGAACTGACAATAATATCACTGATGTTTACTGCCCGGCAAACAGTGCCGCATAATTTTGAAATTGCAGTGATGCACTTCATAATCCAATTACACTTATTTGAATTCGTTTTGTCCACTCATCCACCTGACCACCCATTCAGTTATTTATTCGTTTGCTTATTTATTTATTCATGTATTCATGCCGTCAGAATTTAGAACCGTGTTGATAAGGTGTTGGTGTTTCATTTAGTAGAATAATTGCAAGTATGTTATCCGTACCATGATTTTACCGGCTGTATAGATTTAATGCAACCAGCATCGTGAAAAGTTCCGTTTTGTGTTCTTAAAACACATAGAGGTTTCCTGAGTAAAGGTCGTTTCGATGCACATGAAAGAAGAACCTTGTGAAGTCCTGTAGATGTAATACTAACATGAAATAAAGTGAAATGCCAACTTGAAGCAACTAGGTAATTTTATTGATGTATTCGTAGCTCTATATGTTTCGGGTACATACACCCATCATCAGGATCATTAAATGTTGAGTTGCAGCATATGGTTTTCCGCACCGAGTTTTTGGTGCGGATGGTGCACCATCCGCACCGTAAACACCACCTACGCAGCGGCTCTCAAGACCACCACCCTTCCAAAAACTCGGTGCAGAAAACCATATGCTGCAACTCAACATATAATGCTCTTGATGATGGGCGTATGTACCCGAAACATGTCGATCTAAGAATACATCAATAAAATTACCTTGTTACATCAAGTTGGCATTTCACTTTATTTCATGAGGAAGATGCACGGTCAAACAACCCTCAAGTAATAGTAACAGTTTGTGAAAGACTTGGGCGAAGAATTTTGGAGCAGAATTTAGTGTCATGGTGTACAAAAGGCTCTGATTAATGGGTTTAAAGGTGTTGGAAATTGCACGCTGCATAAAAACAAGTAGACGAGAAACATCCAGTGTTCTTGAAAAACACTGTTATAAGCTGCCATAAATCTGACGCACTTACAGTACCTGTGATTCATTCGGCTGTTTCTGTCCCTTGCATATGATTGCACGTGGCGGCGTGAACTCGGCGTCTACATGGGCCACGTGTTCTGTTTTTTATATAGATTACCTCAGTCGACTGGGCAATCATCCAATATTCCAGTGCAATCATACTGGTAAGATAAATAGTTTCCCCCCTCCCTGTGGAGTGGTGTAGCACACACGGAAAATTTTATTACAAAGAACGATCGCTGTAGTTTCTCTGCTGTGTGTACAGAAACTTACCGTGAAATATTGGTTAGATGGAAAAAATCGGCCCACAAAATGATAAAGGAAATTTGTAAGAACGGTGTTTCTTGTAGTTTTACTTTCTGAAAGGGGGTCATATAAGTTGGATAGGAGGCTAGGTGGGCTCCACATTGGGCGTGCACACTATGAAAATAAAAAATCCCTTTCCCCGACCAGAAATGGAACATTCTGCTCGAAATCAATTTAATGATCGATTGGATTAATTAATTAAATGTCCATGATATGATTCGACATTACTTTAGACACTCGTGGAGGAATTCTGCTTTCTGACTTGCCGAAGAATGAGAGCTGAGATTTTAGAATTTCGTCATACATCGACGGAATCCTTGGAAATTACTGTGAAAATGTTCCTCAACTCTGACATGCTCCCCGTAACCTTCTTCTTCACCATATCCACACTAATTGTGCCAGAAGGTTGAGACTTCACACATTAATTAATAACATAACCTGCTTATGCTGAGTAGCACATTGCGTCACGAACCATAGCTGTTACATTTTGTGTTGAGTAGACAATTGGGAGCAACCTTAATGAATTAAAATTCTGTTCAGGAACAGGTTAAGGGCAGTCTGAGGTCAGGGACTAGCTTCAATCATTCATTGTAGAATCTTTTATTGTCCAGTTTACTATCCAGAAATATAAAGACTGAGGTACACAGAACTATAATTTTGCTGGTTGTTTTGTATAAGTGTGAAACTTGGTCTCTCATATTGAGGGAGGACAGTAGGGTTTTGAGGAAAATATCTGGGTCTAAGAGGGACGAGGCAAAAGGGGAGTGGAGGAAACTGCATAATGAGGAGGTTAATGAGCTTTACCCCTCACGAAATATTTATCGGGTTTTCAAATCGAGAATAAGATGGGCGGGGTATTAAGCACGTATGGGAGGAGAGGAGAGTTGCATACAGGGTTGTGGTGGGGAAACCTGAGAGAAAGAACCAGTTGGAAGACCCAGGCTTAGATGGTAGAATATTAAGATAGATCTTCAGGCAGTTGAATGTGGGGGCATGGACTGGATTGATCTGACGTAGGACAGGGGCAGGTGGCGGGCTGTTGTGAATGCGGTAATGAATCTTCGGGTTCCATAAAGTGCGGTGAATATCTTAGCTAGCTGAGAACCCGTTAGCTTCTCAAGGACTCCGCTGCATGCAGTAAGTAAGTGTTTATTCTGTATTGTAATTTGTATTATTTAGAAATTCAAAGTGCCGCCGGACGTCCCGTTCACTTTGAATTGTACTTGAAGGAACGATAGAATGACCTAAGCAAACTCAGGGTATTTTTTGGTCGTATGTTTGTTAATCACTTCACTATCATTATCAATTGATCGATTGGACAGGACGATTTTTATTACGTTCAATCTGCCCTTGGTCTATCAGTGACGTGAATGTTTGCATGACCATGTGATAGCACGATGATATCGGATCAAGCAGGCAATACTTGTTACGCGACAACACTGGATTGTTCTAGGTTGTGCCGTATGTCGTTCCTCAAAATCGATTCCCTCCTATGTGCTTTAGTTATTGTGGTTCGTATACTGACTGTCACCAGTAGTGGAGGTGGGTGGGATGTGAAACATACGAAATTTGTTTATCTTAGTTTTAACCAACTGGATGCTCAAAATTTTTGTTTTACAGTAAGTTTATTTCATGCCTCTACATGTTTCGAGCACCATGTGCTCATCATCAGGAGATCAGAATTGTATTATACAACCTTTGGTATCATCACACCTATAGGTGGCCGTCCGGTGCACAGGTTGAGAGTGTCCTCCCTCAACCTGTCCACGGGTGTGATGATACCAGAGGCTGTATGTTACAATTTTGACCTCCTGATGATGAGCACATGGTGCTCGAAACATGTGGAGGCATGAAATAAACTTATTGTAAAACAAAACTTTTGTGCATCAAGTTGGTTAATTACTAAGATAAATATACTGAGATGCACGGTCAGAAAAACATATAAAAAAAACCGAAATTTGGTTGGAAAATCGGGTGGGGATAAGCCCCTCTTTGGACTACGGACATGTGGTTCCAAAATGTTTCTTGGATAAATCACTAGTTAGTAAGCTGACGGTTGCTCAGCTGGGAATACATTTCCCGCCGTTTATACATCTCGGAAGTTCACAATGTCCGGCAACTGGACCTGTGATGCTCCAGCGTACATACCTCACCTTCACAACTTATTTTAGCATTAGGTCTGTACACATATGTTTTCCACATTATCCTTCACGCTGTGTCTCAGTGCCTTATATGCCCCCTTGTTTACATTTCCCATCTTCCCTCTCTTGTTATCAGTCCTGCCTATTTCAGGCCGCTCGATTTGATTTCCCAGAATGGCTCATCTGTAATACTGCAGACGCGGGGATCTTTGAGTTCGCCTCCACGTCCAGAGCAGAAGAATGCATCTGTGTGGCGTGGTGCTTACATCCAGTTGAGCGATATCTGTGTCTTGTGTAGGCGCGTTCGCAAAATTTCGAAATTCAACTATCAGCTTCGTCTTGTCTGTCCGTCCCTCCGTCCGCTTGGAACAACTTGGCTCCTAGTAGACGGATTTCCATGAAAGTTGATATCTGAGTGTTTTTTTCCGGAAATGTGTCGAGAAAATTCAAGTTTTATTTAAATCTGACACGAATAACGGATACGATACACGAAGACCGATATCATTTTGATCGCATCTCGCTCAGTTGTTCTTAAAAATGTTTCAGACAAAATTATAGTGGAAATCAAAACACATATTTCTTTTGACGTTTTGACGACCGTGCATCTCAGTATATTTATTGAAACATGTAGAGGCATGAAATGAAACTTATTGTGAAACTAATTTTGTGCATCAAGTTGGTTAAATACTGCGATAAACATGTTTCTTGTTCAGTAACTTTTTCAAACATCGTGCTTATGAGATAGTGTGGAAAAATATTGAAGAACCGGGCAGGTCACAGTACAATGCGGCGCATGCGCATTGCATGTTGTGTAACTAAGGCTACAAACTCACTTTTAAAATACGTTAAACTTCTTGCTTTTCCGCTGCAACAATGCCTTCACAAACGCGCGTCGGTGTTACGTTATACGTACATTGCCTGCATTGTTAAGAGTATTTGTGAGGACAGGCTACCCATTACGAAGAGCCACATTTTGAACTTTTCTCTTACGTCTTTTGTCTCAAGTGCAAATCGAAACTCCCCGGTAATAATGATAGTGTACTATAATTCAAATCAAGATGTGCAGGTACATAGACACGGATCGCTTGGTGTGTGAGGTTTAGCGTAAGGGACTGTCAACTGGACAAGCAAGCACTGCGAGAGTGAGATGGAACCCAGTCTTCGGTGTCACTTATAAAGACATTTTGGAATGGATGTAATAATTATGTGGGTGGTTTGTTGTACACCGGTAGTCTTAAAGTCCGCTACTGTACTGTTGTGCTGTTGTTCTACAAAGCCAGAATATTGGTGCATTACGCATTAGAGTAGAGTGAACTGGCGATTTCCCTTTTCAGCAGTTCGTACGTACGGATTCCGTTTGACGTGTGAAAACGTGGCCTTTCTGTCTTATATTTGTTCTGCTTAGTATCGCAATAATAATAATAATAATAATAATAATAATAAAGACAGCAAGTGCAGACTTTGCCAACAATTTGATAAGACAATAGATCACATGATATCAGCATGCCCAGTACTGGCAAAAGAACAGTTCATAAAAAGACATGATACAGTGTGTGCACAACTACACTACAACATATGCAAGGAAACAGGGGTACAATTGGACAAAAACCGCTGGTATGAACATGTGCCAGAATTAGTAGAAACAAGTCAAGGAAGCAAGGTAACCATATTGTGGAATCAACAGGTACAAACTGACAGAACCATCCCCAACAACAAACCAGACACTATAATCCGTGATAATGAAAAGGGAACATGCCTGTTAATAGACGTTACAATCACAGAGACAGAAATGTGATTAAGAAAGAAGCCGAGAAGATTCTAAAATATAAAGACCTTACAATAGAAATACAGCGCATGTGGAATGTAAAAACAAAGGTGATACCAGTAATAATAGGGGCGACTGGGGCTATTTCAAAGTCATTCAGA
>Ga0131853_10017610_pt1 | contig 13010 bp, 10 predicted proteins | sample TergutLab28metaG_FD_92764 | JGI IMG/M metagenome (GOLD analysis project Ga0131853, IMG submission 92764) | Labiotermes labralis P1 segment gut microbial communities from Petit-Saut dam, French Guiana - Lab288 P1 (version 2) (version 2) | ecosystem: Host-associated > Arthropoda: Insects >...
CACACACACACAACACACCACACCCACCCACCCACACACACACATACACACACACACACACACACACACACACACGTGCAATGCGCATACAAATGCACGTTCGGCGGGACTCTGCCATCTTCAGGGTGTCTATGCAATTAAGTCACAGTGCTCGGAATGAATAACGTTCAAATCCGGTACGATGTGCGCTGCGTGGCCTGCAGTATCATCTGACCTCATGTGTTGTGTTTTGCTTATGGATCCAACTTGTTGTGAAAGCAGCAGAAGTAGAACTGGTGTGAAGTACGTGAAGTTTTGAAAAGGGTCTTAGTGGGACGTGTTGGTAAAGGATAACATTTTGGAAATCCCTGTTGCTGCCTTCAATCCAATCAGTAATCTGTAACGTTGAAATCAGCGATTTGCGAATAAGCACTTATATCTGGTCTTTTAGTATTTACGCCTGTTTTTACGCATTTCCTCCCAAAAAAGCGTTGCCGGTGTGCACAGACGGCGCTGCAGTGTGCAGCCGCGTGTTGCCGAAACCCACTGCCTGTAGCTCGGGGAAGCACTGGCTGCCGTGTGTAAGGGCGTGACATTTGCGCGCATACTGAGAGCAACACGTAAATACAGTTATCTGATATCTGCGTGTGCGTTTGACTTGTAAACTGCGGGGATTAACCCCTTGAAGAGCAAAGCTAATCTAAGTTGCAGTGGCAGATCCGTTCGTACCGCGCAGCTAACGAACTGTGTCTGTTATAGCAACCAATCAGCTAAATTTGTGTCGGGATAAAGACTGGTACAGAATTCATGAACAAACCGTGTGGACAAGCCATGTTACAACTGGCGGTACGTATACTTACCAGTGAGCTTTAAGGAGTCAAGCAAAGTAAATAACTAAATGCATGCAATATAATTCTTATCGAGAATCCGACAGTAGTTTAGTTACCAAAAAGCTTCATTTTTGCCTACAGCAGGTTATCCCACAACGTCGGAACGTATCCACCAAATTACACTGTGCCACCCTACACTTTGCTTTTACTTAATTTCTCCTTGTTAAGGCAGTAACTATAATATAAAACAGCTCCTACGACTTAAGTAACTGCTTGAATCACAGCATGCAAAATGTCTTCGGAGACGGTCTGAAAGGTTCTCAGCTCTAAAAAAAAAAGCAATTCTTGAACAGGCCTATTGCAGGCCATAAGGGGCTCCAGGAGTTTAAAGCTCCCAGATTTCAAGACAGTCGGTACATGGCGGTGGTAAGGTTGCCAGCCCTACGCAGCGGCCGCCTTTACCCCCTGGGAAATATCTCTGGTACTCGACCCCAGGACCATAGTGCGGCTGGAATATTCAAGTCAAGGAAAATTTCCAGTAACACTATTGGGAATCGAACCGGTGAGCTTGTCAACACATTATCTCGCAGTTAAAAGAACCGGAAGGTTCATTACCATGTTCACAACAGCCCGCCACTTTCCCTAACCTGAGCTACATTATTCCGGTCCACGTCTTCACGTCTCATTTCTCTCACGTCCGTTTAATTAACATTATACTTTCTACGTCGAGGTCTCCTAAGGTGCCTCTTCCCTTCAATCCTGTGCACCAGATTCCTGTGTGTATTTATCTTCTCCTCCACTCGTGTCACACGCACCATCCATTTGTTCTGTTGATGAACGTAACATAACGCATGCAGCTTCTCCCGCTGCTCCCTACGCCTCACTCTCAGTCACAGATGTTTCCCCAACACCAAACACCCCAACACCTTCAACCTATGTTCCTTCCTAAGGCACTCGTAAATACAGCACAATGCAGATATTTCAGTTCTACGTTTCAAAATTACGTTAACAAGCAGCACGTTGCATTCTGACCAGTCGGGTCAGAATACTGTGTAATGAACACTCGCTCTATGACGCCGTACTGTCCGGTACTTGGCTACAACATACTGAAGCTATCTTCAGGCTAACCAAAAGACAGCTAACTGCGAAATATATTGCAGGAAGAACATATGAGGAGGTTTTGTGTGGTGAGGGTGCTGAGGGGGAGGAGGTTACAGGAGACTGGAGAAAAGAGCGACTGATCGAGTGAAGAAGGTTGGAATGGGCAGGGCACATGGCACGAATGGGGAAAGGAAGAACTGAGGAAGGAAACAGACTACTTGGAAGACCTAGGTATAGATGTGAAGATTATATTAAAGTAAATCTTAAGGAAATAGGGCGGGGAGGGAGGGTGTGGACCTGATCAATTTGGTCGAGGATAAGAATATTTGCGGGCTCTTGTGACCATCTGGCTGCCGGCAATATGGAGAATTTCTTGGCTAGCTAAATAATATTTGCTTCTTGTATATGATTTTGCTTCATGGAGTTAGTTAGTTTGTTAGTTATTTGATTTGAAAATGTGAATAAATTAAACTGGAAGAGTTTACAGACCCGCCGTGAGAAAGAAGAAGAAGAAGTATAAGAAGAAGTAGTAGAAGAAGAAGAAGAAGAAGAAGAAGAAGAAGAAGATAAAAACACATTCAAAATTCTGATCCTGTTCTTTCACAGGACAGTCCGTGTGGGTTTTGTGGTAGATAAAGTGGCGCTGTTGTTCACCGAGTGCTGCTGTTGTGTCAGGACCATGGATGCTGGATACTTATTGGCTTATCATCGACGCCATTTAAATTCGGTAAATGACAGCGTTGTTGAATAGCGCAATAGCAATAGCACCGATCGGCGTGCACCTACGTGGGGCGGCCCCCCGTTCAATATAAGGCACGTGGTCGCCATATTCGCAGGGCAGTGCTCGGTGGCAGCTGAGAGTGGAGGTGCGCTGTTCATTAGGGCTAATGGCCAGCAACTCACGACTACAGAGTTCACTGTAAATTCAACGTTAGGGATTTTACGTACCTGCAAACCAGAGAAGTCGCTACACTATGTGTACCGCGCGCCGTAACATCATGTAACAGTGGAACTGCGTGACTCTCACACCAAACACAAATCGTGTCTCTGACCGATATTAACCGGCTGTCCTTTGTAATGGGGATGCAGCATGTTTTCTGCGTCTTAAAAAGGCCTGTTCGTAATTCGATCATCATGAATTGCAAGTTGTCAGTACAGCACACATGTTGGGGAGACTTTGGGGGAATTTTATTGTATGTTTGCCGGACTGCTGGCTGTAGGTCAATAAGCACTCGGAAGGCCCTCAAACCGCCCTTCCCCAGTAAAGTTTACTGCACTTCTCCTATCTTCCAGCAAATGGTGCGACGCTTTAACTGTCCAAATTGCTGCTGCATGCTACTTACGCAGCCCTACAGATTTAAATCAATGGGATTATTTTCTTCATTTGAGGCCCACGAAGTTATTTTTCCTCAAATCATGCACATTATTATTAACCAGAAAGGAAAACCCGGCGGAACTTTATTTGTAGCTTTCACAGCTTTCACAGATTTCACAGCTTCCACAGCGTTCCTAGCTTTCATAGCTTTCACAGCTTTCACAGCTCTAACTGTTGCCTTTTGATGCCGTCGGAAGGATGAGAACATTTCCTTTGCTTTAGAGTGGATGTTAAAGCTAATGAATATTGGAGCAGCGAGATGAAATGGCGGCTTGACGCACACAGTAAACATGTCTACATGAGCTGTAATAATATCGTCTACGTCAAAAAATTACAGACGTGACGGCGATGTGAAACTTCAGGATAAGTGCAGAATTTGTACTTGGAAAATAATTTTTTCACGGATAAAAAATAATCCATATAAAAGAGCTATATCTCTTCACCAGGACAAGAAATTTGACTTTTTCTGAGAGTGTCCTGTTGTACGGATACTAAAGAGGAGCATGAGGTTGGCTGGGCGTGTAGAAAGTGTGGGGAAGAACAGCAATTCAAACAGGATTTCCAGGAGCAATAGAAAGGGAGAACACTTTGAATACTCTTGCGCAGACGAGAGGATAAAATTAAAATAAATCTTATGGAAAGAAGACAGGATGTCGTGGACTGAATTCATGTGGCTCAGGATAGGGTCAGTACTGGGCCATTGTGAGCAAGTTAATAATGCTTTGGGCCACACAGTGCGGGGCATTTCTTAACGAACCAAGGAATTTTAGCTTCACAGGACGGACTGTATGACTCCCAGTTAGATATTTACATGAGTTATAGTTTGGAGAGGGTTCAAAACCAGTCAGGAAATGCCATCGATTCTCCGTTTTAGACATCTGTTGCTCATTTGTATAACCATGTTCCCCTCTCACCTAATTAATCTTCTCTGTCTGCCAGCGAGCAGTTTGCAGCTCATCCCATTATTATCACAAACATGAACAGTTGTGTGGATTTGTTGGAATAAGTGTGCGAGTAATGAGGTTTTAATGTACTAATTCAGCCGCATTACTCATAGAATTTACGAGGCTGCAATTCACTGATGCGATAAACAGGCTATGCCAGAACCTTGCAACGTAGGCAAACGGTAAGACCATCCCTGTAACGGCCTGGACAGGCCCTAAGGGCTCGAGTAGGTTGTGCTTCAAGACAATCGGCACATGAAGGTGGTAAGGTAGTAAGCGTCACGCACCGGTCGCCTTAACCCCCCCCCCCACCCCCAGGAAATATTCCTAGTACTCATGTCTGTTAGAAGTGAGACGACCCCAGGACCATACTGCGGTCGGAAGGCTGGAGAGTTTTTAGTGCGTATAATTTTACAATGATGTGATGTGATAAAACAGGGAAATTTAAATTTAACTCAAACGTTGTGTTGGCAACACTGTGACGCTGGTTTATACGTAATGCATACAAAACGGTATCTTTTCTTGTTCCTGTTTCCTGCCGCCGACTTAACAGCAAACACGCTGAGATATTGTGTGGGTTGTTAAAATAAATGTTAGCAATTGTGTAGGGTAGGCAGGCATGTCAAAGCTGCCTGCTAATGCTGCCGTACGTTTTGAATGAACGTCAAATACTTGATGATGCTTTTGTTTGGAATTGCACTGTAAAATGTAGATCTGCATAACTTGAAGTCTGAACTTCCTTCCAAGATTTAGGTTCTGTACAGCGTCATACCGTGACGTAGCGAATCTTGCAAGTTTTTTTTTTGTCGAAGTAGCTGGAGTATGTGAGGGCGGAGGAGCGGCTCCAGTCTTTCATTAAGTTCTTCCGAGACACGAAGCCGTGTGGTTGGATTTTACGGATTTACCTTAAAGATGAAGAGGATATGATCGCTCGAAACGTCCAGACTCCTGAAACGAAGACAGCCTCTAACACTCCGCAAGGTTGATATCTTCAGCAAACTGACGTTAGAACCTCACGTCTGAAAACAGACTGTGTCTGATTGTTTCACAGGCATCGGAACGTGATCAAAATCATCCTTAGATGAAACTCGAATTCGCCGTTTCTTTTTTTCCCCCCACTCAAATGAGAACATTTTGCATCTTTTCACTATTTCTGTCAGCAAATACTCCGTGTTACTGCGTTATCGTAAATGTATCCATTTTTGTGAGGCTTGTCACATCTTGCTGTCTTGCAGGGCACGTCAGTAGATACCCACAGGACGTTCTCCAATAAACTGTATGGCAGAAGTTGAGACTGTATGAATCCTCACTCCTTTGACACAACCCTTTTTAACTGTCTAAACTATCAATGGCTTTTCTTAAATAGATTTCGCTGCATTGAATGCAAATGCTGCTGCTTTGTTTCCTTTCAAAGCCGAATTGCTGAAATTTCAAAGCTGCCGTTACAAGCTGCGCAGAAGGAAAATGGATGTTTCATTTTCAGCCCTGCAAACGCAAAGTTTAGAGGGGTTTGGCTTAAGAGCGTATATATACAAAGAAATATGTTGCTGAACAAGTTTATACGACGTGGATATGAACAGTTGAAGCATATAGTTGGTGTCATGGAATTGCAGCAATCGCGTGTTGCCTGCTTCGGAATCTGCGGGCTGTTTCAAGCCGTTATGACAGGCACACATACAGCAGGGGCTGTCGGAGGATACAGCATGCGGGACATCAGACCAAGGGACAGTGCCATACACCTGTGTATCGCAGTGATCGATAGGCCTGAATCCCACGTGCTCATGATTTAAAACCCTTTTGATGCTGCGCTTCAAATGACCAAAGGTACAAAATATTTTGAGGTTTTTAAGAAACATACATATAGGTGATAAATAATGTTACATTAAATAGATTACACTTATTTATTGATTACGAATTAATAATTCTGTGAACTTTGGCTGTACAGTGGATCAGATTTATGATGGACCTCAGGGTTAGTCTCAAACTGCAAACGTTCGAGGTTCTCAAACAGCGGTACTGGTAAGGATCAAGTCTTCTGGGATGTTATACTTTGTGTGGATGGGTGAGTGTTTACCGACGTTTCAAAGGTCTTTCGAAACTTCGGTAACCACACAGCCAACGACACATCACCACGTCCCAGAACATTCGAATCACGCAGTGTCCAGCTGACACGAATGAAGTTTCCCAAGTACTTTCTGCTTCGTTGTGCTGCTGGAAGTTACACCGTGCGCGGAGTAGGTGGGGCGGAGCCTGACGTCGCACAATACTGGCAGATCGTCTGACATACTGCAGCTGTCACGGAGTTGGGCCACGCGAACGCTTTGTATATTCTGTATGCACAGTTATAGTGCCAAAAGCCTCAAGTTCATAGTTTCGGAAGGTCACCGTGTACCAAAATTTCGGGGCCCAAAGTTTTAGTCCTGACTTTTGTATAGAATTCGACAATTTTTTCACGAAGTCACTTGTAAGACAAGGCGAAGTAAAAAATTGATCATAGAGTAACAGGCAAATGGACAGAGTGTAATGTCGAAGTTCGTGAAGTTAGACTTTCGGAATTTTGACCTTTCGTGATTTCACACTTTAATATAATTATTTCGAAATTTACTGACTGTTTCTAATGAGCATGTTTGGTAATCAGGCTTTTCCATTCTTTGCTACTGCGCAGGTCACTCTCAGCGCAATAAGCATCTTCTGTTTCATGAAGTGAGGTTGGTTACTGTCGTGCTGTGTGGAATGCCACTCTCCCGTCATGTGGTCATTTGATATGTTCCAAGCATCCAAGTGGTTGTTTTGTTACTGACAATAAAGTATATTCTTTTATGTGCGTTTTGAAATTTTAGTACTGCGTAAGACGTTCAAAACATGTGGGCATTCTGAGTTTAAATATGTACTGACGTCAGTGACGATTTTATCGGCCCACCTTGCAACTGCAGCAGGTCTGCTGGACTCACTGAGAGTCCACAGCAGTTCAATGGTGGGGCCTTGTGTGGGCCTACACGGCAATTCAAATTTGAGTTCCATGCAGGAAGTGTTTCTTGGATATTTGAAACGTGTGGTAAGCCTTCCGTGCTGACTGCACCTGCCACTGACTTCCTAGAACAGTGGCTACTGCGGGACGCACAACCTGCAAAGTGCAATTCCCCAAATATGCACCTTGGGGTGCTAGGTCTGGGGTAACTCTGGGAAGAGGACAATTAAAATTAAGTGGTAATAAGGCGTGTCTCCTGGCGTGATGGCTTTCTTTCTATGTGAATGAAACAAATCCATGGAGCGGAGTCCTTCTTGAGAAGCTAACAGTTCTTCAGCTAGTCAGGAAATTCTCCGCATTTTATGGGACCCGAAGGTTCATTACCGCATTCAAAAGTGCCTGCCACCTGTCCCTATCATGAGCGTCAGTTTAAAACAAAATAAATAGGAATTTTAACACACATTGTAATTCTTATGTATTTTCTGTTGTTACTTTGGAAGCCCTATGTTTGGTGTAAACAACAGCCTGTTAAGAACTTCACTTTATACCGTACAGAAATAATCTTGCTGAAGGCTGGACTGTCCGAGTTTCGAATATCTTCGAAGTTGAGAGGTTTTTCTGTTTTCCTAACCCATCCAGAGCGACTCTGGAGGTCCACTCACCTTTTTTTTAATGGTACCGCTGTTCTTTCTCGAGGGTAAAGCGGCCGGGACGTGAGATTGGCCACTTACTTGCAGCTAGTGTCGAGGTTAATGGTTAGTGGCGGTGTGACTCTTCTCCCCATATGCACTTTCGTGACGTGCAGAAGGAAAACCGTACTGTAATGTTACGGCAATAAACCGCATTATCGACTGATTAATATGGAAAGGAATCTGTTTTGCATTTTTGACGTCACTTAAGTATACAACTTCACAGCGTGAGGATAAAGTGAATTGAGGCATTTCTATAGCCGTCGCAGCCTTTAGACGGTCAACGATTACTCTAATTAACTTTTACTGTTAATAATCTTCAGGTGACGAATCTCTGTTGTGCTCAGATCAATAAATATTCGTTCAGTGTTCCGTCGAACGCAGCACAGTGTTGCAATGTGCTGCGCTAGTGAGCGAGCCCGCGAACAGTATTAACCTTCTGAGAACCTGAAATTGTATCATCTCACGAAGAAATCTGCTTCTACCAAACTAATGCAAATTCTATTCCTGAACACGAAGAAGGTAGGCGCTGAGGTGAAACTCGATGCATTCTGTAGTTGAAGGCTTCTCTTATGTTTCTTACGTTACACCCAAATGCCTTATCAAAGAGCACTGAACTGTGCTAAATCTATAGAGGTTGCGGTCTCTCGCATGTGACTCAGTTTAGTTTGGTAGTTACTTTTCGGGGAAACGCGCTACCTGCGTCTTCAGTACTGTCAGGTTTCTGTACTGAAGATGGAGACATTACGCTCCATCGAAACATTAAAACATTACCAAAACACACTGCGTCACGTGCCGAAAGCTGCAGTTACAATGGATATAAGGCAGAGCCATCCACATGCTCATCCCTGGTTTTCTCCAGGCACACTGCTCCGAAATTCCACAGCTTCGAACGTGTGACTGCAGTCACGTGAGATATTCAGTTCCCTTCAGGGGTGGACGGTTCCTTCTCTTTACCATTTTCAGCAGCGTGGGCCTGACGTTTAGAGACTGGCTGGAAGAAAGAGACTTGTAGCGTGCGAGCATCTGCAATTGCAACAGTAAAGTGTGTAATGTTGATAGTTCGGCGAACTGCAGCACACATCGACTGAATTTGTTCAGAGTGTGAGCAAACTAAATTCAAAGTAAATTAAGAAAAAAACTGTTACAATACGGTTCACAAATTGTGCCTGTCCTTTTGTTACCTCTTTTCAAATAACGAAGAAAATGTGCAGAAACGTGATACTTTATCTTGTTTTGTAAGGATATGAAGATTGGTCTGTCCAAAGAAGGGAAGGACGTAGTTTGAGGGTGTTCGAGAACAGGGTGTTGAGGGTGATATTTGGCAGTGGGGGGGAGGGGGGATGGGTAGCAGGGGACTGCACCATTCGTTCAACGGTTTCTTTTTAAATTTAATATTGCCTGTTATCCTATCATTACGTCAACTCACTTTGTTAACAGACAGCTTCGTTACGCGGCCGTAGACACACTCCACTTTACTTAGTCGAACCTCGTCTACCAACAGATGTAGAAGGTTCCAAAGAGCATTCCATCTGTTACAGTGTCGAGTTGCAGTTCTTTGTACGGACATAACGACACTAATATATAGTGTTCATGTCTCTATGTCATTGTAGAGACATAGCGAGAAAAACGCCCAGATTTTGTCAGTCCCCTTGAAGGTGTTTTCAAAGTCTCGAGTTGGAAATGGCTTCATCGAAAAAAAATCATACAAGCTTTGTAAAAGTTGCATGAAATTTACATAGCTGTAATATAAAAGACGCGTTTTATTAGGGGTGCAGTGCGGCTGATGGGCAGTCCTGAAATTAAACTTACCCCGTCCGCCTCTTCGCGAACTTTCATAGCGGTTTTGAAGGAAAGATCAAAGTTGTGCGCCACGACAACTATGGAGCAGCAGCGCAGAACTGGGACACGGAATGGAGTGGCTTGTAAGGTTAGCGAACAGAGAGAAGAGATGGAAAAAAGAGGATGCCTAGGGCTTTTGAAAAGTAGATAATTTGAAGGCAGAGTTAATGTGCAGGCTGAACCGCACACACACACACACCCCACTGTGCAGTCTGCAGGTTGTGTTGATGTAATATCCATAGGAGAGCTTTAGAAGTGGGCAAACACAGGTGCTTTTTGTGTGAATGTGTGTTTCGGAGAGAGCACAACATCTTTACTGCTGACATGAAAGAAGTTCATACAAATGACGTGGTTACAATTTGCAAGATACTAGCCAGGCCGTTTTTACGATTATACAAAACTGGAAAATACGATTGGCCTAGACACGCTGTAGTCATCATCATCGTCATCATCAGCATCCTCATCACTAAGCAAGCCAGTAGTTGCTTTTCTGCTTGTTTCGTGGAAAGCAGAAAGTCTGTGTTCTGACAGCAGCGGCAAACGTTGCTGAAGTGCTGAACGGTGCTGAATGGTTTTGAACAGTGCTGAACGGTACTGAAAGATGTTGAACGGTGCTGAATGGTGCTGAACAGTGCTGAACGGTTCTGAACGTTGCTGAATGGTTTCGAACGGTGCTGAACGGTGTTGAACGGTGTTGAACGGTGTTGAACGGTACTCAGCAGTGCTGAATGGTGCTGAAAGTCTTGCTTCTCTTTTTATTGCAATGCTGGAGATTTCCTCACTGGCTGGTGGCCCAACAAACTGAACGCCACTGCGCTGTACGTCTGCCGAGAGCCAGATGTTTCTGTGCTGCATGCCGCCAAGTACGAGAGTTGTGCAGTGTGTGCTTGGCTGGCCACGTAGCTCGTACGGAACGATGCGTATTGCATACAAAGTTTCCGCTGGAGTTACTGACTGAAGGAAGCCTTTTGGAATTTGTGTCTAAATTAGAGGAACATTATATTCTTGGATCAGCTAAGCGACAACTGGCTTCTAAAAGAGAACTCGCCATTGCATACTTATTTACTGGAGGTAAGTATGAATGAGTTGTGGGGTTGGGTTCTAAAGTTCATTACTATCATATCGGAAATGCTGTAGATGCAATTTATAAAACGCAACTTTTACCTACGCTGCAGTCAAACGAAACAAAACCGAATTGTAGCTCATTTGCTGGACTATAAACAAACACACACGCTGTATTTGTAGCTTCCGTAGATCGTGGTGGTTAGATCCAAATATCTGCAGATCAAAACTGGATATCTGACCGACCGATACTGCAATATATCAACGATATATGATACATGATACAGCAGATCAGTCATTGTTGAAAAAACGCAGCAGGACAGCACTGTTCAGAGGTCAGAGGTCATGCACAGTGTAATTAACCCGGGAGAGGTCAAACTGATCTAATCTCTGAATGGCCTGGGGAAAAGTTTTTGACGGTTTTTAGCACATTCATTTATGTAAATGTGCCTTCAATAAACGCGGTCCGCTGGCTCGATTTTCTTTAATTGCCTCGACGTACGCAGGAAATATGGGCAAGTGTACCGAGAGGGAAATGTCCATTTCAGTTTGCAGTATGCCTTCTGTTCGAAATATTTTTCGTTCCGTGAGTGTTTATTGCATGACGATTGAGACATGAGTAGCAAAGTCTGTGGGTGTTCATGTGAACTGTGTCTTACCGTTGTCCGTTATTGATGTCCGTACAGTTGTTCGGTATTGCTGGCCGTTGCTTTTGTCCGTTACTGTTGCATGATTTCACCTTAAGTGCAGTATGTCAACATAGTGAACAGACGGCTGTGATAAACAGTTTTAAAGAAATGCATTCAGCAAATCAAATGACAAGGGGACAAACAAACAGACGGACGGACGGACGGACATGCATTACGAAGGTAATAGCGCGCTTTTTTGGAACGTTTCACTCGAAAGTGAAGAAGAGTGACAAAATGAAATTAAAGTGACTTTAAACGTTCCATGTTCACTAATATTAGCAGTTAGCAGCACGTTCGAAAGTACTGCCTGGCTGTCAAATTTGCCATAATCTGGATCTATTCTTTATCCCCCTCCTGCGTCCTTAGACTGCACGCTCAGCAGCAGACGTAGACGATGACGAGGTGGAGCAGAGCGTAGCTTAGCGTAGCAGCGTGTTTCTGAAAGAGCGCAGGTACTGCTTGTAACAGACGTCATGTGCTGTCTGGGGTGAATGTGACAGGGGCATGTGTGTTGAATATGATATAGGCACATGTGTATGAGGGTAAGGCGCTGTTCGAACGTGTTAAAGTATGATACAAGGCAAGTTTGCAATATTTTATGGGGTCAGAATTGGGTTTGCTGCAGCAGGTAGTGTAGCCAGCCATATGTTTCACAAAAAAAAAAAAAAAAAAAAAATTTCTTCACTAGCTAAACCACCATTAGATTTTAAAGACTTCTGTGTTTCGTGGAGTCGGCCTATAATTGCGAACATACGAGGTGTGTGTATCAGTGTGACGACAAATCACACTTTATGTAACTCCAAAATATGTATTTCTGGAAAGACGTGACGAATTAGAACAGCAGATGTTCAGAGTTATTCAGAGCTGTTTAGAGCCGTTCATAGCCGTTCGCTTGTCTTAGAACGCTGACAAGGACGATGAACTGTACTGAGTTGAAAGTGATTTTTTTTTATTATTTGTACAATTTATTTTCTCTCGAACAAATATTCAGAAAATGCACTCGAGAGCAGAACCACAAGCATTTCTGTGTGCTTGTACGATCCTCCTTGTTGCTGGCCGCTTTTAAGCACAATTAACTTAGACCGACAGACTAGTAAATTCACTGTGTCGCGACGGTCGGCCGTGTTCTTGTGTTTGCTTGGATTGTGAATAGACGTAGTTAGGCGCATGGGCACTGTCATTTAGTGGGACAGTGTTGCCTCCGTGCTCGGTATATTTGCTACTAGACTGCACGGTGTCATAAATGATAAAACTTGAGTTTGCATGACAAGTTTTTGGTGAAGTAAAGTTCCTTTATTTTGTTGAACTCTGCAAATGTTTCAATAATGATAGCAACAATAATAATAATAGTAATAATAACCATAAAAATGAAAATCAATTTCTAGTCGTGTCATTTCAACATGTTCTCGGTTTTACACAGTCGCTCCAAATTCCCTGACCCCCCCCCCCCCCCCCCACCCCCCTCAAACACATTATTTAACAAACAACTCTTTAAAAACATAATTTTTTTTTTTCCCAATTTTTTTCCCCC
>Ga0131853_10017611_pt1 | contig 13008 bp, 12 predicted proteins | sample TergutLab28metaG_FD_92764 | JGI IMG/M metagenome (GOLD analysis project Ga0131853, IMG submission 92764) | Labiotermes labralis P1 segment gut microbial communities from Petit-Saut dam, French Guiana - Lab288 P1 (version 2) (version 2) | ecosystem: Host-associated > Arthropoda: Insects >...
CAGGGGGTCGATGAGCAGCGAGCGGCCGATGCCGGTCGGCGCCCGGGTGGGTGTCTCGTCGTTGTCGGGCACCTGCCCGGCGGCGGCGATCCACACGGTGTTCTCGATAGCCCGGGCCCGCAGCAGCGTGACCCAGTGCTCTTCCTTGAACAGGCCGGCCTGCCAGGCCGCGCTGACCGTGACCAGCTGGGCGCCGCCGGCCGCCAGGACCCGCGTCAGCTCGGGGAAGCGGATGTCGTAGCAGATCTCCAGGCCGACCGGCGCGCCCGCCAGCTCGGTGAGCACCGGTGCCCGGCCCGGCGCGACCAGGTCGGATTCACGCTGCCCGAGCGCGTCGAACAGGTGGAGCTTCCGGTAGGCGGCGATCTGCGTCCCGGAGGCCGAGTAGGCGACCACGGTGTTGAAAACCCGGCCGTCCTCGGACGGCTCGAACACCCCGGTGACGGAGGCCACGCCCTCCGCCGCGCTCGCCTCCGCGACGGCCGTGCAGAACGGCCCGTTCAGCGGTTCGGCCGCGGCTCTCAGGTCGGACCCGAAGCGGACCATCGTCGCCTCGGGAAACAGCGCGAGCTCCGCGTTCCCGGCCGCCGCTTCCTTCAGGGCGGCGCGCACGCGCGACAGGTTGACCGATACGTCGGAGCTTACGGGTATCTGGCACAAAGCGATCCGCATGCTTGCCACCATAGCCGCGCCTGTCCAGTCCTGTGATTGCATGGATCTGTGACGCGACCTTTGCTTAACCGGAACCTGGCCGGACTCGGCACGACGATCTTCGCCGAGATGTCGGCCCGCGCCCTCGCGACCGAATCGGTCAATCTCGGCCAGGGCTTTCCCGACGTCGACGGCCCCCGCGAGATCGCGCGGGCGGCGGCGGACGCGGTGCTGACCGGGAAGGGAAACCAGTACCCGCCCGGCCCCGGCATCCCCGAACTGCGCACCGCCATCGCCGAGCATCAGCGCCGGTTCTACGGGCTCGAATACGACCCGGCGACCGAGGTCCTCGTGACCGCCGGCGCGACCGAGGCCATCGCCTCGGCCCTGCTCGCCCTGCTGGAACCGGGGGACGAGGTGATCGCGTTCGAGCCGTACTACGACTCCTACGTGGCGAACATCGCCATGGCCGGGGCCACCCGCGTCCCCGTGACGCTGCGCGCGCCGGACTTCCGCCCGGACCTGGCCGAGCTGGAGTCGAAGATCACCCCGAAGACCCGGCTGATCCTTCTCAACACCCCGCATAACCCCACCGGCACCGTCCTGACCTCCGGCGAGCTCCAGGCCATCGCCGGCATCGCGGTCAGGCACGACCTGCTGGTGGTTACCGACGAGGTCTACGAGCACCTCACCTACGACGTCCCGCACATCCCGCTGGTCAGCTTTCCCGGGATGCGGGAGCGCACCGTCACGATCAGCTCCGCGGGCAAGGCGTTCTCGTTCACCGGCTGGAAGGTCGGCTGGGTCACCGCGACGCCGGAACTGGTGAACGCGGTGAAGACGACCAAGCAGTTCATGACCTACGTATCGGCCGGGCCGTTCCAGTACGCGGTCGCCGAGGCGCTCGGCCTTCCCGACGATTACTACGCGGGCCTGCGGGAAGACCTGAAGAAGAAGCGGGACCTGCTCTCGGCGGGCCTGAAGGACATCGGCTTCGACGTCTACGCTCCCGACGGCACGTACTTCGTCACCACCGACATCACGCCGCTGGGGGAGAAGGACGGCACCGAGTTCTGCCTGAGCCTCCCGGAACGGGCGGGGGTCGTCGCCATCCCGAGCGGCGTCTTCTACGACGACCAGGGCGAGGGCGCCTCCAAGGTCAGGTTCGCGTTCTGCAAGCGCCCGGAAACCCTGGAAGAGGCCCTGAACCGGCTTTCGGTACTGAAACGATCATGACTGTCACGAAACGGGAAGCGGCCCGGGCCGACGCGCGGTTCGGCACCGGCCTGCACCGGACCCTGAAGTTCACCGGAAACGTCGTGTTCTCCCCGGCCAGCGTGGCCGCGGCCCTGAAAATGGCCCTGGCCGGCGCCCGGGGAGAGACCGCGGCGGAGCTGGCCGCCGCCGTCGGCCTGGACTCTCCCGGCGACGCGGCGGCGAGCCTGCGCGAGCTGGGGACCCTCGACGCCGACGGCTCGGACGGACTCACGCTGCGCGGCCCGAACACGATGTGGCTGGACGAGACGCTGACTGTCCGCGAGACCTACCTGGAGGCCCTGTCCGGGAGCACTCGCGTGGAGCGGTGCGATTTCGCCGGGGAGCCCGGCCCGTCGAGGGAACGGATCAACGCGGCGGTGGAGCGGCACACCGAAGGCAAGATCACCAACCTGCTGTCGCCCGATCTCGTCTCCCCGGCGACTCGCCTCATCCTGGTCAACGCGATCTACCTCAACGCGCTCTGGCGGCACCCGTTCCCGGCGGACAGCACCCGCGACCAGCCCTTCTATCCCGAACGGATGTCCCCTTCCCCGACGCCCACCATGCATCTGGAAACGCGGATGTCCTACCACCAGGGAGGCGGCTGCCAGTCGGTCCTGCTGCCCTACCGGGGCGGGAACCTGGCCATGGTGATCACGGCCCCGGACGGTCCGCTGAGCGAGTTCGCCCCGGGCTTCGACCTCGCGGCCGAGCTGGAGAACCTGACCGGTCCCGGCAGCGAGCGGCTGGTACGCCTGTCGCTGCCCCGGTTCCGGGCCGAGTCGTCGTTCCGGCTCAAGGACGTCCTTCGCAGCCTCGGGGTGCGGCGGGCCTTCGCCGCTGACGCGGATTTCGGCGGCATCTGCACCGAACCGGTGGCCGTCGGGGACGTGGTCCACAAGGCCTTCATCGACGTGGGCGAAGAGGGAACCGAAGCCGCGGCCGCGACCGCGGTGGTGTTCCGGGCCGCGGGCATCGTCCGCCGCCCCGAGCCCGATGTCACCCTCATCGTCGACCGCCCCTTCCTGTTCGCCGTCGCGGACACGGAAACCGGCCTCCCCCTCTTCCAGGGCCAGTTCACCCGCCCCTGACCTCTGGGATCGGGGCGGATTGGGGCAGGTCCGGCGGATGGGCTAAGGTGCCGGGATTATGGACGCGGAGCTTATGAAGGCGGCCGAGGCCGCGACGGGGTTCATGCCCGAGGCTGAGGGCCTGGCCCTGTACGAGACGGCGGAGTCCTACGCGGACGCCGGACCGGTGCTGGAGGTCGGCAGCTACTGCGGGAAGTCCGCGATCTACCTGGCCGCCGGGGTGCGCGACGCGCGGGCCCGGGGCGTGCGCCAGCAGGTGGTGACCATTGACCACCACCGCGGCTCGGAAGAGCACCAGCCCGGCTGGGAGTACCACGACACCTCTCTGGTGGACCCGGAGGCCGGGCGCATTGACACGCTGCCGCGCCTGCGCTCCACCCTGGTCCAGGCGGGCCTGGATGACGATGTCATCGTGATCGTCGGCCGGTCCGTTGACGTGGCCCGGCTGTGGCGGATCCAGCTCGGCATGCTGTTCATCGACGGCGGGCACACCGACGCGGCGGCGCAGTGGGACTACGAGAGCTGGGCGCCGAAGGTCGCCGTCGGGGGAGTCCTCGCGATTCACGACGTGTTCGAGACCCCCGAGGAGGGCGGGCAGGCGCCGTTCCGCATCTACCAGCGGGCGCTGTCCTCCGGAGCGTTCACCGAGGTCCGCCACGAGGGCTCGCTTCGCATCTTGGAACGCACCGGCGACGCCGTCGGCTGATCCTTACTCCTTATGTTCGCGATTTCCGCTGCGATAGCAGCGGAAATCGCGAACGCAGGCGGGACGTCCGCTTAGACCCGGACCGGGGCGCAGCCGCAGGCCTGGGGATCGGCCGGAGGATAGGGGTCCGGGGCGGACCAGCCGCCCAGACGCGGGTCGGCCCCCGAGAGCCGGGGCGCCGGGGCGTCCCGGAAGATCGCCGCGCCGCCGCTGAAGCCGGTGAGCGCGTCCGCGGCGAGGATGACCGACGCCGAGGTCCAGCTGCTGCGCTCGTCGGGGAAGTGCTCTTGGTTTTTGTACTGCCAGCCGGTCCAGTACGAGCCGTCATCGTGCCGCTGCGGCTGCACGCCGTCGTAGAGCTTGCGCGCCTCGGCGACCCGGCCGCACGCGTCCAGCGCCAGCGCCAGCTCGCAGGTCTCCGCGACCGTCACCCACGGCTCGTCGGTGACGCACCGGGAGCCCAGTCCCGGAACCACGAACGCCTCCCAGCCGCCATTGATCCGCAGTTCGGCCGCCGGCCCGCGCAGGGCGCCGGCCAGCACCGGGTAGTACCAGTCCATCGCGAACCGGTTCTTTTCCTCGAACGCCTCCGGATGGCAGGCCAGCACGTGGCCGAGCTGCACCGTGGCCAGTTCCCAGTCGGGCTGCGGCTCGTCCGCGAGTTCGGCGAGCGCGATCGCGCAGCGCAGGCCCTGCAGGATGCTGGAGCATCCCGACAGCAGCGCGAACTCGCCGGGACGGCCCGCGGCGTCCCGTTCCCAGGCGATCTCGCCGCGGGGCGTCTGCAGGCCGAGGACCCAGTCGGTGGCGCGCCGCACGACCGGCCACATCGACGCGGCGAAACCGCGGTCCGCGGTGACCAGGAACTCATGCCAGACGCCGACGGCGACGTAGGCGGCGTGGTGACTCTCGGCCGCCTGGTCGGCGACCTCGTCCGGGTGGCCGGTCCCGGGCCCGCCGATGGTGCGGGGCCAGGAGCCGTCCGGCCGCTGCGTGTCGTGCAGCCAGCGGTAGGCCCGCCGGGCCGGCCCGGTCAGGCCGCAGGCCGACAGCGCCATCGCGGACTCCACGTGATCCCACGGGTCCGTGTGGCCGTCGGGCCACGGGATCGCCCCGGAAGGAATTTGCGCGGCTGCTATGGAATTCGCTGTCTGGAGTAGGTCGGCTGGCGGTGTGGGCTCAGTCGGCATGCTTGACCACATACATGACGAGGCTCTTGCCGATGACCGGGTTGAGGGCCTTCTCGGTCAGCCGGGTGGCGGCCGGGGCCCGCATGATGTCCCAGACGAGGAGCTGATGCCACCCGCGCACGGCGAGGTTCTTGTCGTTGGCGACGCCGGCCGCGCACTTCAGCCACCAGTACGGCGAGTGCAGGGCGTGAGCGTGATGGCTGCCGGTCACGGTGAGACCGGAAGCGGTGAGCTTGCCGGCCAGTTCGTCTTTGGTGAAGATCCGGATGTGGCCGCCGGGATTGTTGTGGTAGTCATCCGACAGCGCCCAGCAGATTCGCTCGGGGAACCAGGAGGGCACGGTGATCGAGGCGACTCCGCCGGGACGGAGGACGCGGGCGATCTCGGCCATGGCCTGACGATCGTTCGGCACGTGCTCCAGGATCTCCGACGCGATGACCTTATCGAAGGAATTGTCGGGAAATGGCATGTTCGTCATGTCCGCGCTGACGGCCTGCGCGCCCGCCTGGGAGGGAATGTCCTCCTCGGCCTTCATGGCCGCGAACATCCCGTTGACCGGGCCCAGTTCATCGCCGTTCAGGTCGGCGGCGACCACCTGGGCGCCCCGCCGGTAGAGCTCGTACGCGTGCCGTCCGGCACCGCACCCGATGTCGAGTACGCGTTCACCCGGATAGATCGGGAATTTGCGGAAATCGACGGTCAGCACGTGGTTTCTCCGTTGATGACGTTGCGGTACAAGTCGGCGGTGGCGGAGGCCACCGCCGGCCAGGCGAACCGCTCGCGAACGCGGCTCAGGCCCTTGCGCGAGAACCGCTCGCGCTCGTCGGGGGAGTCGTAGAGACGGCGCAGCGCGGAGGTCAGTTCCTCGACGTCGCCCGCCGTGACCATGAGGGCCGCGTCGCCGGTGACCTCGGGCAGCGCCCCGGCCCGGGACGCGATCAGCGGCGTGCCCGACGCCATGTGCTCCACGGCGGGCAGCGAGAATCCCTCGTACATCGAGGCCACCACCGCGATCTGGGCCGAGGCCAGCAGGGCGGCGAACTCGTCGTCGGGCAGGCCGCTTCTGAACGTCACCCGGTCCGTCAGCGACAGCTGGCCGACGAGTTCCTTCGTCGAGTCGGAGGGAGAGCCCACCACGACGAGATGGGCGTCGCGGTCGGTGACAAGCTTGGCGACCGCCCGCAGCAGGGCGGGAACGCCCTTGAGGGGATGGTCGGAACTGGCGACGGCCACGATCCGGCCGGGTACCCGAGGCGTCTGCTCATCGCGGGGCCGGAAGCGGCGGGTGTCCACGCCCAGCGGGATGATGTGGACGTTCTCCGACGGCACCCGGAAGTCGTTGCAGATGTCGCGCTTGGAGGACTCGGAGACCGTCACCAGCGGCCCGCAGTTCCGCGCCACCCGCCCCTGCATCCGCAGGAATCCGTACCAGCGGCCCCGGTTCAGCCGCTCCAGCAGGGGCCGGCCCTCCAGGTCGAGCCGCTTGTCCACCGTGATCGGATGGTGGACGGCGGTCACCAGGGGCAGTCCCAGCCGGGAGACGCCCAGCATTCCGTAGCCGAGTCCCTGATTGTCGTGCACGATGTCGAAGTCGCCCGCCCGGGCGCGCAGAGCGCGCAAGGCCCGGATGCTGAACGTGAGCGGCTCCGGGAAGGCGCCGCCCCACATCATCGCCGTCTCCATCACGTCCGTGGCGTCCCTGATCTCCTCAAGGCGCGGAGTGTGAAACGGGTTCTCATCGCAGTACAGGTCCAGGCTCGGAACCTTCCGCAGCAGCGGGCCCTCGTCGAGTTCCGGGTACGGCTGACCCGAGAAAACCTCGACGTGATGCCCGAGTGCCGCGAGCTCCCGGCTCAGATGACGTACGTAGACGCCCTGGCCGCCAGAGTGCGGCTTGCTGCGATAGGACAGCAGGGCGATTCGCAGTGGTCGGGTTACAGAGGCCACGGGGCACCTTACCACTGAGTAAGTTCCGCCCTGGCCAGGTACCCGCTGGTAAAGCCCTCTCACACCCCATACGTCACACCCGAGTTATCCTGCCCGTCCGGCGCCCGTCAGGTGGCGGCCATGCCCCCGACGGCCAGCCCGATCAGGTAGGTCAGGCCGGCGGCGACGCCGCCCATCAGCAGCTGGCGCAGCGCGCCCACCCAGAACGGCCGGTTGGTCAGGCGCGCGACCAGGCCGCCGCCCACGAGGGCGGCGAGCCCGGACAGGCCCAGTGCCACGCCCAGGACGTTGAAGCCCAGCAGGAACGGCAGCAGCGGGATGACCGCGCCGACGGAGAAGGACACCAGCGATGCCCCGGCGGCGACGTACGGCGAGGGCAGCTCGTCCGGGTCGACGCCCAGTTCCAGGGACCCGTGCACCATGAGCGCCTTATCCGGCTGGGCCGAGATCTCCGCGGCGGCCTGCTTCGCGGTCTCGGCGCTCAGGCCGCGCTGCCGGAGCATCTCGACCAGCTCGTCTTCTTCCTCGGTGGCGTTGGTGTTGAGCTCGTGGCGCTCCTTGTCCACCTCGGAACCCACCAGCTCGTTCTGGGAGGTCACCGAGACCCACTCGCCCGCGGCCATCGAGAACGCGCCGGCGGCCAGGCCCGCGAGACCGGTCAGCACGATCGCCTGCTGAGATCCGCCGCCGCCGCCCACGCCGGCGATCAGCGATACGTTGGTGACCAGGCCGTCCATGGCGCCGAACACGGCCGGACGCAGCCAGCCCCCGGACACGTCCCGGTGCTCATGGCCGATCTCCTGGCCATGCGTGTCACGTTCAGAAGTAGTCATAAGAAATTCGCCCCTCGCGGATGAGCCCCCGCGATCATTGTAGGGACATCGCGCTCAGCCTAATGGCCGGGCGGAGTAACGGCCGCGAGCCCTGATCAAGGGGTCTCCGGACTCCGCGATATAGGCGATGCTCTCCACGTTGGAGATCACCAGCATGTGATCGCCGGCCGGGATCCGCCGGGCGACCGAGCATTCCAGCGCCGCCAGCCCGCCGGAGGGGATCAGCGCCCCGGATGACGCGCCCCGGGTGTGCGGCTCGTCCTCCAGGATCAGCCGGGCGCTCGGGCGCCCGGCCACGGAGAACTTGCCCGCCAGCAGCTTCTGCGACGAGGAAAGGATCGTCACCGCGAACCGGGCCGCGGGCAGGGACGGCCTGCTCAGCACCTCAGCCGGGTAGGAGTCCCCGATCAGCGAGATCATGACGATCGGCGGATCCAGCGACACCGGGCAGAACGCCGAGACGGTCGTCCCGACGTCGTCCCGCTCGTCCGCCAGCGTGACCAGGGTGACCCCCGACGCCCATCCGTCCAGCGCGTCCCTCAGATCCTCGCTTGCGTTCGCGGTTTCTGTCGCGGGAGCAGCAGAAACCGCGAACTTAGGCTCTGGGGGGCGGGGTTGCTCGCTCAACTGATCCGCCAGACGCCGGGGAGCATCAGGGGACCGTACGGCGGGAGCCCGGCCCGGGCCGCGAACTGCCACGCGGGACCCCAGCCCTCGGTGAACGCGGACAGCAGCGCGCCCGCGGGGTCGATCGCCGCCGCGGCGGCGGGACGGGACTCGCTGGACTCGGCCGGGCGGAGCTGGTCCAGCGGGCCGAGCCGCGGGTAGACGCGCACCGGGGAGTCCTCGGGCAGGCCGCCCCGCTTGCGCGCGATGGCGATGGCGTCGCTCAGGCCGCCGGTTTCGTCGGCCAGCCCGTGGGCGACGGCGTCGGCACCGGACCAGACCCGGCCCCGGGCCAGTTCCCGCACCCGGGACAGGGACATCTGCCGCCCGGTCGCCACCTTCTCGGTGAAATCGTCGTAGATGGCGTCCAGCCACTCGTTGATCCGCGCCCACTCGTCGTCGGAGAAGGGGTGCGACGGCGAGAACATGAGCGCGTTCGAGTTCTCGGCGACCGAGTCCACGCTCACCCCCGAGCGCTCGAACAGGTCCCGCAGCACCGGCTTGCCCATGATGACGCCGATCGAGCCGGTCAGGGTCCCGGGCTGGGTCACGATCACGTCCGCCGGGGCGGCGACGAAGTACCCGCCGGAAGCGGCCACATCACCCATCGACACGATCACCGGGGTGCTGCGCCCGCGGAGCAGCAGGACTTCCCGCCAGATCACGTCCGAGGCGGTCGCGGATCCTCCGGGGCTGTCGACCCGGAGCACGACCGCGCGGACCTTGCGATCGGCCTCGGCGGCCCGCAGCGCGGCGGCTACGGTGTCCGAGCCCACTCCGGACCGGCCGCTGCGCCCCTGCCGGATGGGGCCGTGGACGTGGATGACCCCCACGTACTCCTCGCCCTGGGCCTGGCCGCGGAGCCGGCGCCCGAGCCCGGCCAGGGACTGGGTTCGCTGGTATCGCTGCAGGTACAGCAGGGACGAGTCGGCGCCGGCTTCCTTCCGGACCTGGTCGTAGACCTCGTCACGGTAGCCGAGCGCGTCGACGAGCCCGAGGTCCAGCGCCTGCTGGGCCAGGAAGGGCCCGCGTCCGAGCAGCTCGCGAGCCTCGGAGACCGTCTTGCCCCGGCTGGTGGCGATGGCGCCGGCCAGCTGCTCGGTGATCGACTCGGCCAGCCGCTCGGCCGCCTCCCGGGCCGGGCCGGTGAACCCGGTCTCGGTGAGCTGGTCGGCGGCGGACTTGTACTCGTGCCGCTTGCCGCTCTGGAAGTCCACGCCGGCCTTCTCCAGCGCGCCGCGGACGAAGATCTGCTCCACCGCGACGCCGGTCAGCCCGAGCGTGCCGGTGCGCTGCAGCCAGATCTGGTCGAACGCGGTGGCCAGGTAGTATGGCAGGTTGCCGCGCACGAACTCGCCGAAGCTCTCGGTCCAGGCGACCGTCAGCTTCCCCGACTCGCGGAAGCCGGCGACCGCGTCCCGCAGTTCCTGGATCTTGGCCAGCCCAATCTGGCCGCTCCCGACCTTGACGACGAGGGCCCGGACCCGGTCGTCGGTCCTGGCCCGGCGCAGCCCCTCGAGAATGTCGGCCAGGCGCGTGCGGCGCATGGACAGCACCGCGGAGACCGGATCGGCCGGCGGGGCGTCGGCCAGCCCGTCGGTAAGGTCGAGTTCCAGGATCAGCGGTCCGGTACGGAGCTTCTGCAGCCGGGCGAACTGCCCGGCGAGGGCGTCTGCCATGCGGCACAGCCTATCGGGGGGCAAGGGGGGTCGTCCCCTCGGGAGAAATGTGATGAAAACAGTAGTCGTGGTCGATGTGGCCAACGTGATGGGCGCCCGGGCGGACGGGTGGTGGCGTGACCGGGCGGGGGCCGCCGCGCGGCTGTGCCAGGAGGTGTCGGAGCTCGCCGCCCGGGGCGTCCCGGACCTCCCGGACGCGGAGTTCGTTCTGGTACTGGAAGGACGCTCCCGCGGAGCTGCGAGCCTTCTGAATGTCCTCTATCACAGTGTCCGGGTGATTAGGGCGCCCGGATCCGGGGATGATGCGATTGTGACCGAAGCAAGCTCTCTCGTCACATCTGGCGCGTCTTGCCTGGTCGTGACCGCGGACCGGGAGCTTAGACGCCGCTGCGAGGCAGAAGGCGCCACAATAGTCGGTCCAACCTGGCTGTTGGGGTTTATTGAGGCGGGTAACATATAAGTAACCCTCGCCCCTGCATCGCGTGATGTGGAGTTTCTGTCCGAAACCGACCGGAACCGGATGCTCATGTACGTGATTCTCGCCGTTGTAGCAGTAGTTCTGATCGTCGTGGCGCTCGTTGTGACCGACCGGGCGCTGAAGGCTCTTGAGACGGGTCGACGCCGTCGTGAGGCCAGCATGCGGCTGTACGCCGCGGCTCAGGCCGCACAGAGCCGCGAACAAGTGAAACAGGCTAAGAAAGAGGCGTGCGATCAGCTGACCACGGTGCTCCCGGCCATCATCAAGCCGAGGGAAGAGCCCCGTAAGGTCGCCTGAGCCGCCCCGCTGCCGTGAAGGTAGCCGTCCTGTCTGACACGCATGCGCCGCGTCGGTGGAAGAAATGCCCTCCCGCCGTCGCGGCGCATTTGCGTGCGGTGGACCTGATCCTGCACGCGGGCGACGTCTGCACCGCCGGGGTGCTCGACGAACTCGCGCAGTACGCGCCGGTGACGGCGGTGCTCGGCAACAATGACGGGCCCGACGTCGCGGACTGGGGCGCCCCGGAGACGGCGTCCCTGGAGATCGAGGGCCTGCGGATCGCGATGATTCACGACAGCGGCGCGGCCGCCGGCCGGCTGCGCCGGATGCGGCGGCGGTTCGGCGACGCGGACCTGGTCGTGTTCGGCCATTCCCACATACCGCTCGACGAGACGGACCCGGACGACGGGTTCCGCATCTTCAACCCGGGGTCCCCGACCGACCGCCGCCGTCAGCCCCAGGGCACCATCGGCCTCCTGGACATCGCCGACGGCGCCCTGAAATCCGCGGAGATCGTTCCCGTCACCTAGTCGTGCACCAGCCAGACGACGCCGAGCGGGGGCAGGGTGAGGGTCGCCGAGGCGGGACGGCCGTGCCAGGGCTTCGGGGTCGCGGTGACGGCGCCGAGGTTGCCGGAGCCGCTGCCTCCGTACGCGTCGGCGTCGGTGTTGAGGACCTCCCGCCACCGGCCGGCCAGGGGCAGGCCGACGCGGTAGTCGTAGTGCGGCTCGGCGGAGAAGTTCGCGACGCAGGCCAGGACGGGAACGCCGTGCTCCTGCGATCCGAACCGCAGGAAGGACAGCACGTTCCCCTGCGCGTCGTTGGCGTCGATCCAGGAGAACCCGACGGGCGCCGAGTCCTGGGACCACAGCGCCGGCGAGTCGCGGTATACGGCGTTGAGATCGCTGACCAGCCGCCGGGTCCCGGAGTGGTAGTCGTAGTCCAGCATCCACCAGTCCAGGCCGTTCTTCTCCGACCACTCGCTGCCCTGGCCGAACTCCGAGCCCATGAACAGCAGCTGCTTGCCAGGGTGCGCCCACATGTAGGCGTACAGGGCGCGCAGCCCGGCGAAGCGGCGCCACTCGTCGCCCGGCATCTTGCCCAGCAGGGACCCCTTGCCGTGCACGACCTCGTCGTGGGACAGGGGGAGGATGAAGTGCTCGGAGAACGCGTACACCAGGGAGAACGTCAGCTCGCTGTGGTGGTATTGCCGGTAGACCGGGTCACGCTTGAAGTACTCGAGCGTGTCGTTCATCCAGCCCATGTTCCACTTGAACCCGAAGCCGAGCCCGCCCAGGTGCACCGGCCGCGACACCCCGGGCCAGGCGGTGGACTCCTCGGCGATCATCATGATGCCGGGCACGCGCTTGTAGCAGGTCGCGTTGGTTTCCTGGAGGAACGAGATAGCGTCCAGGTTCTCCCGGCCGCCATGCCGGTTCGGCACCCACTCGCCCTCGCGTCGCGAGTAGTCCAGGTACAGCATGGACGCGACCGCGTCCACCCGCAGCCCGTCGATGTGGAACTCTTCCAGCCAGTAGACGGCGTTGGCGACCAGGAAGTTGCGCACCTCGGCCCGGCCGTAGTTGAACACCAGCGTGCCCCAGTCCGGGTGGGCGCCGATCCTCGGGTCGGAGTGCTCGTACAGGGCGGTGCCGTCGAATTCGGCCAGGGCCCAGGAATCGCGCGGGAAGTGGGCGGGGACCCAGTCGAGGAGGACGCCGACGCCGGCCTGGTGGAGCGTGTCGACCAGGAACCGGAAGTCGTCCGGGGAACCGTAGCGGGACGTCGGGGCGTAGTACGACGTGACCTGGTACCCCCACGAGCCGCCGAACGGGTGCTCGGCCACCGGCAGGAACTCCACGTGGGTGAAGCCCATCTCCGTGACGTACTCGGCCAGTTCGACCGCCAGCTCCCGGTAGGACAGGCCGGGCTTCCACGAGCCGGGGTGTACCTCGTACACGCTCATGGCCGAGGCGACCGGGTCGCGTGAGGCGCGGGCCATCATCCAGTCCGCGTCGCTCCACTCATAGGAGGAGGAGTACACGACCGACGCGGTGGCCGGCGGGGTCTCGGCCAGCGCGGCCATCGGGTCGGCCTTCTCCCGCCATACGCCGTCCGGTCCGCAGACCGAGTACTTGTACCGGGTCCCGGACCCGACGCCGGGCACGAACAGTTCCCAGACCCCGGTGCCGCCAAGCGAGCGCATCGGGTGGGCCCGGCCGTCCCAGAAG
>Ga0131853_10017612_pt1 | contig 13008 bp, 5 predicted proteins | sample TergutLab28metaG_FD_92764 | JGI IMG/M metagenome (GOLD analysis project Ga0131853, IMG submission 92764) | Labiotermes labralis P1 segment gut microbial communities from Petit-Saut dam, French Guiana - Lab288 P1 (version 2) (version 2) | ecosystem: Host-associated > Arthropoda: Insects >...
AGATAAAAATTTTTGGTTATTTACATATTGAAGAACTTAATTTATACATTTATGGAGGTGTGTGTGGGGGGGGGGGGGAAGTATATAAGGCTGTGATAAAGGGTTTTCTTTTTTTACTTTACTTTACTTTATAGTCACTTAAACTAACCAGTATTCGGTACTTCGAATAAGCTACGTGCTGGATGCCCCATGATTCTAATACCGACAGGGGCAAGAAATTTTTCTCGTCTTCAAAAACGATAATACCGGCTGCAGAGCCCACTTAGCCTCCTATTGAATGGGCACCGGCCTTTTATTTTTCGAGTGGAAAAGACCGAATTGTGAAGTTGACAACTGACCTTCGAATGAACGCAGCCATACCTCTCATCCCTTTCATTGTAAATACATATCTGTATATGGACGCAAACATGCAAGGTGTACATAAAACCGCACCAGTGGGCTCTGTCATGTATCAAACGGACCGACAAACCAAAACGAAGATTGGCTCAAATTTAAATAACCCATGACCATGCGTGAAGGTGATTAGATACGAAGATGAAACCAACAAACCCGTAAGCATTTAAAAGTATATCTTATACTACATTACAGACATAGTAAGTGTCCTACATGTAGATATGTATTTCGGTCACACTTGTAGCCATCATTTGCCTGACAACCAGTGGCGTACCGAGGGGAGGGCGGTTTGGAGGGTTCAAACACCCCCTCCTCGAAATTCACAAGGCCCTCCAAAATCGTGCCAAACTCAACCCGATTGTGAAAACTGTTAAAAACTGCTGAATTTAGGACGCCAACACCCTAAGATGTTCGGAAAAAAGGCAGTAAAATTCTAAAACTACCTGGTTTCGCATTTGTTTTACATTAGCAATGACAAATAAATTGGTTGTCATCATAAATAGTCTTAAAGTACCAAAAAATGAAGAAAATTTTACTATATAAAATGAAACTTCTTGTACCAAATTACAGCTGCCTCCAGAAACCCTGACTAGGGGGCTACCGCCCCCCAGATCCCCTTTCTCTCTGTCCTCTGTCCTCAACTGAATTTATTGAACCCCCCCACGAACAAAATTCCTGGGTAGGCCACTGCTGACACCTCCCAGAGAATGGCCAAAAGAGTAGCCGAAATATATGTGTACATGGAGGGCGCTTACTATGTTTGTAATTCTGTAATATAACATAAGATACTCTTGTATGTTTATATGCACATATTGGTTTCATCTTTGTGACGAATGTCTCCTTTCAGATTTCGAAAGTGATGGATTCATATGAGAAAGTGAACTGGTTACAGCTGCTTAATAAAATCATTGTGGGCCTGCCGTATGTTTAATCAATCAGTTGATGTGAGTTTTACACTTGTTATAGGTCACTGCGTCTGTTAATTGCAAATATTATTGGCCACTACGCGTAGAGTAAAATAAATTCGCTTGTCGTATCCACCAGACGCTGGACGTTTCGAAATGATATGGAAATAGAACGCTTTGTTTATTTGCAACTGACTCAGTGTCAAGAGGCTGCTAATTGGTTCCACAAACAAGGGAATGAAGGACAAGATGGCTGTACTAGTTACGTATAGTCGGCCGGGGAAAATAGTGTCCCCAATAATTGCACGACGCACTGAATTGGTGGATACTGCACCAAAATCGTCAGCGAGGGACGGAATCATGAGCAAAAAGTAGCCAAATTTGAGGAATTATTGTATTTCTATCGAATTCAGCCAGTTCTGTATATATTTCAGTAGCGTCATCTTGTTTGACATCCAGTGGCTCAGTTAATTGTATGACTTGCTGCGTAAATAGAAGTAGGCTTATAGGCTATGTTGCGCAACGTTATTTATTGTTATCATATAGAAATAATAACTATAAAAATGATAGTGGACAACTGCCAGTAATGTACACTAAACTGAAAATCATTACGTTAGAGAAAAACCTGAAGATGACCTACTCATGTCGAAACATGTTGTTTTAAAGTCTATCCACTGTTGTTGTTATAATTTTAACGGCCATACGTGATAATAATAGAAGACTGTTGTCCAACATAACCTATACTTCCATTTAAGTACTTAATCTGGTGCAACGGGACGCAAACACTAAAGATGACTAACTCCATGCAATAGAATCCTGGTTGTCGCTCAGCTAGTCAATAATTTCTCGCTTCTTGTAATACCGAAACGTCTCACACGATGGGTCAGTAATAATGACGTTGGTATGTATGACAGAAGAAAGGTTAGGGCTAAAATTGCGTTGCGAGATACCGAACCCGGATCTTTTAGTGACAAAGCTACAGCAAACTGACCCCAGGGCCGTCAACGTCGCAACTGTGTGTGTGTGTGTGTGTGTGTGTTTGTGTGTGCGTACGCGCGCGCGTGTGTCATTTCGCTAGTGAAAGCTCTTCTGGGAAAAACTGCTGAATGCCAAATGCCTGTCTCTCTACGCAGAGGTCACTGGAACGCAGATATGTGCATGTGAGAGTTTACATATTTCTGTGTAGAATTTCTGCTCACAGGCTATGTTCCAATAAAAGGCAAAGTTTTCCTTATCCACGTCATGAGGGAATAGAGGTAGCTCCACCCATTCTTATCATCGGCGTTATATGGAGGTGATTGCTCAACTTCACGCCCCGGCCTCTTTACCTCCTCAAAAGATAACTGGTACCCATTGAACAGGACACTGTGTGATCCCCAGAACCTTTCTGGGCGTTCTGAAGAAGAAAAGTCTTTTAAAAATTATGCATCCTGTTGCGTGTTGTACTACAAAGAAAGAAATAAACAATTGACCATCGAACACAACGACATTTTACAAAATATCAATACAGCTACATGTTTGACATTCAGAGGACCGTGCATCGTGTTATATTCTTATAATAAAACCAACCAGATGCACTAATTTCTCTAATTTATTTTTGGAATATAACTCTACATGTTTCGGAAAGGTTTTCTGTCCATTATCAGGAGTCTAGTACTGTATACACAGCAATAGGTATATGTCATACAGTACTAGACTCCTGATGATGGACAGAAAACCTGTCCGAAACATGTAGAGTTATATTCCAAAAAATAAATTTGAGAAATTAGTGCATCTAGTTAGTTTTATTATAAGAACAGCTATTTGTTTCGACGTCGCGCGATCATCATCAGGTTAGCTTTAGAACATTCTAAGAGGAATATACAATTACATAGCTGGAAATATTCTTTTTAAAATGTTCTACAGCTAGCCTGATGATGACGTCGCGACGTCGAAACATGTAGCTGTACTGATATTTCATGCTATGATCATTTGTTTATTTCTTTCTTTGAAGAAAAGTCTGTTGGCCATGTCGTAATGCGAACCCCGGACCGCCCACACCGTAGCCTAGTCACTATATTAACTGAGCTACCCTGGCTGCTGCTCATAGTGTGTAGATTTCGATTACATGAATAATCCCCCCCCCCCCCCCTTTCCTCCATACGTGTCGTTCCTGGCATAGTCCTTCGTTAGTTCAGTGCACGACATGTTTTAATTAACATACAGAGACATGACCTTAATTCTTCTTTGCAACATTCTCATTACAAGAGTTAGAATACTTTAACTAAACAGCATTATAACTGTGCCAATCTTGCTGCAGAACTACAAATTTTCTTCTCGTCTTCTGGATTGACGGTGATGGAAAGGAAACTTGGAAAAAGGGTTTGTCTCATAAAGGCATAAAAAGGTCACCCCCCATGACCTGCCCTGGCAGGCACAGAGGGGTGGACGGAAGTATAACTCCAACCCATTCGCAATCTTGCCCTAGAAAAAAAGGTGAGTGGTCAGCACCTCTATCCGGCCGTTTTACCGGCGGGAAAGGCGCGTTACCCGTTCCACAGGGGGGCAGGATCTCGTATGATATGAAATTCGTCTAGATTTGTGTGTGAAAACTGTTGAAATGATTTGTAAGTTATTAATATGGAAATGCACAAAGGGGCATAATTAGGCCGAATGTGTCTTACATGTATGTTAAAGCTAGAATTCTGCAAGTGTTTCGGATGTTTTAGATCAGGGTTTCTCAAACGCGGCTTTATTTAGGTTGCACGCTGTTCTAAAATGTCGTATTTATTATACATTCAGAAATTAACGTCTAAAATATTCAAATAATGTGAAGTTGTTTCCAAGCACGCCATGGAGTCGCATGGGGGGAATGAAGGTATGGCTCCACTGATTCTTAACCTCGGCATATATATTATATACATTATTATACATTCATAAATTAACGTATAAAATATGCAAATAATGTGAAGTTCCCGAGCACGCCACGGAGTCGCATGGGGGGAATGAAGGTATGGCTCCACTGATTCTTAACCTCAGCATTTGGATGACTGTGGGTGTTATCGGCCGATTTACGACCTGGAGGAAAAGTCGCGTTACCGGAGGGTAAGTCGTCCCCAGTACTGATCTATACGCTTTGTACAAGAGAAGGGTTTATTGCCTCTGCCGGGTTTCGAATCACGACTCCCTGGGTTGTCCAACCAGTAGCCTGATCACCACATCGACCGAACTATCCAGGCTCCCGTTGCATCAGATTGTTAAACGCTTATCACAAATATGCAGTAACTATTTGTAATTCAAGTCTTCTGTGGGAAAACGTGGCGGGAAAGTGAAGTTGACCATGCAAAGTTGTGTGGAATGAATGCAGATGGGTATTTGCATGTGGAGTTCCAAAATAAGCTTCACTGCTTGTGTGAACCATTTGCTTCTCAATTACAAGAACAATGCTATTAACAGTAGTCATGTAAACGGTTGGTCATTTAGCAAAGGCGCACCAGGCGCGAATCGGGTTAATTATGAGGCCAGCTCAAAAACTTCGAGTCGTGAGAATGGTGGAAATCCATCACTGCAAAAGGGACACAAGTCCGGTGTGCCCATTTAATGTCCTTTTGCGTCTACGGGAAGGATCTTATGCTGTGCACTGTTACCATTTGGGCGTGCATAGGTATAGTGGCAGCTTTGAAATATTGTGATGGCTTTGATAGATGTGCGGGTAGAGGGATTAACACTTAGTTGAAGTTGGTATTGCTGGTGTAAAAGTATACACAAGAGAGAAATTTTGTACAGCCACGCACACACATACCATCTTCCTAGCCATCCATTGCACTATTTCCTGAAATCTGAGCTGTGCAGCTTATTCCTTGAGAAAAAGTTTTGGGCCTTTTCCAAGGCAAATAACCTAAAATGTAAAATCCGCAACTCCATTCAGCAGAGTCCTTAAGAAGCCAACAGGACTGAAATTAATCGAGAACTTTCCCGCACTATATGGAACCATGAGAGTAATAACCACCATCACTCACCAGAGCCCGCCACTTGTTCCTATCCGGCATCACCCGAATCGAGTCCACACTTTATCGTCCTATTCCTTCACGGCCTATTTTATCATTATCCCTCCTTATAAGATTAGGCCTTCCAAGCACCTCTTTCAGGGCTAACTCCCTCATATGAGCTGCAAAGTTGCAGCGCTCCTAGATATAAAGAAAAATAAAAAATGTGAATAAAATTTTTTGTTAGGACTCCTACTGATAACTTTTATTCTCATTTATATTTAATTTAATTTTTTTCAAATTTGTGCTTATGTAGAAGCCGCCTCTTGACTCTTTCCTTGAGGTTTCCGAACCAGAACTGTAGATATTCCCCATAGCCGAAAACTGCTATAAAAAAATTAAAATGTGAACATTTAAATATCAATTAAAATTTCGCCCCTTTCCTTAAATATACGCAGGTGGCGGGTGTAGAGTTTTCTTCGGGCTAGGCCGTACCTGTTCAGGAAGTCACAATTTTCTGTTGGCTCAAAAATGATGATCGAAATGGCGAGGGGGCGGCGGCGGTATAGTTGCGATTGACTGCAGCCTTTCCTTTCTTCAATGACGGTGGGCTTTGATGGCATCCTAAATGAATCTTCAGTTTCCACAACAAAGAATTTGTTACATTGCGGAAGAAACGTGTAATTCCTAGGAAATACTCTGTCCCCAGTGGTTAGCTCGTATTTCAATATATACTAATTACTACAGGTTGCTGTGCTACAAATCGGAAGGTCGCTGGTTCGATCCCAGCTGGTGTCAGTGGATTTTTTTATCGACATAACATCTTTCCGATCGCACTATGGCCCTGGGATCGACTCAGCCTCTAACAGAAATGAGTACCAGAAGTATTTCCTGGGGGTAAAGGCGGCCGGTGCGTAAGGCTAACAACCTACCACCATCCTGTGCCGTTGTCACGAAATCTGGGAGCCTTAACTTCCTGGAACCCTCTGGGCCTGTCCAGGCCTGTAAATGGGACTGATTTACCTTTTTACCTAATTACTACAAGTATGCGCCGCATAACGACGTTTCGGTCAACACCGGACCGCATACACGACGGTGGTCCCATAAGATTATGATATTATAATATAATATAATATTATATTGTAATACCATTTTGTTACAATTGTCTACAGTATTCAGTACAGTAACACGCTGTACAGGTTTGTAGCCTAGGAGCAATAGGCTATATATAGGCTAGGTGTGTAATAGGCTGTACTATCTAGGTTTGTGTAAGTACACTCTATGACGTTCGCACAACGACGAAATCGCCTAACGACCCATTTCTCAGACAGTATCCCCGTCGTTAAGCGACGCATAACTGTAGTAATTTACAATTAAAAGGAAATCAGCTGCTCTGTCGATGGTTTTGCGCTCATGTTTTGCTAGTGTTAAGTTTAATCGAAATATCCTGACGTGAAGGGCGCATGTGTTAACACATACGCACACGTGAATTCTTATGCACATTTCCAGACACGCGCGTGCTTACGTGAACACGACAGGCATTTTGTTATTAATGTATCAATATGGATCATTCAGCTTTACGTCTTTGACCAGGCTGTAAGTCACTTAAACACTAAAGTGACCGCATGTAAATTTTTTGGACCCAAGCAGGAGCCGTAGCAGAAATATTGTGTTAAATGCTGTGTCTGCCAGCCTATAAGTGTAGTGAACTGATTCAGGTTTAAACGACCATTGTCGATTTCCGGTAGTGACACGGACTTCTCATGTTCGCTATCACGTCTAGACTGAGTACGGTGCATACGTAGTCTTGTGCAATGTGTATCACAGTTAAAGGTGCCGGAGCGTGAAGGTAACTACGCACCTACGTCTAGTGCCGAAGTTAAGAAAGATTGAAGCACTTTGCTCGCGATAAGTCTTGACGGTGCGATAATTGATGAGACATGGGGACAACATTTCGTTAGCACAAATATAACATATTCAAGTCCCTTTCATAGACGGTACTTGGTGAATCCTCAGTTTGCGAAGAAGACGAAGTCCTCCTGGAAGAGAAGGTAGCTCTGGTTTTGTAGAATTACCATTACAATTAATCAAAGAACCACTGGTAGTGGAATGTTAGGGTTTTACATGAATCGTAAAGGAATATATTTTCGTGTGATTGCCAGCCAAAGTTTCACTGTGCCAGTGCAGGGAATAATAAAGATCACTTGACGATTGCTGGGGAGGTGGTAATATGCGAGTTAAAATTAGAGGCTGAAATAAATGGAATCCAGCCCGATCGCACGTTGCTGGTATCTTTCCTCTGCGTAATGCAGCAAGTGGTGCCACTAATGCCATAGATAAATTTACCTACGGGATATTTGGGTGGTGATAGTGACGTTGGCAATCCAAATTTATCGCGAGCAGTGATAGGACCACAGATTACTATCTTAATCCTGCGGAAGATATGCGCCCGTGATGCACGGAGAATGCAAAGTAATACAGGATAGAGAAATGTGTAATAACAGGTGCACTTAGATGTGTTTGTTAATTATGCGTTGAATTTGATATTTATAGAGTGGTGATGAGATTTGTGGGTGGTATGCTCAATTTGTTCAGCCATTCCAGTTTATTAAACATTTGTTACTGATGTTAATGCTATAGGTTATGTGTATGGACCCCACGTAGATATAACCAGACGTGTGAAAATATTAAAGTGAAATTTGTCATGATTCTTTTTGAAAGTGTAAGGTGGGAATGGAAAATAATAACAAAGAATCTTTCAAACTTCTGGGTCTCACACCATCTGGTACGGATTCAGCATCAGATGTCCCAGAAATCGTGTTGGCGCCACCAAGAAAGAAGAAAATCAGGAGGTTTGTGTTGACATTTGTGAATAGTTTCAGAAACGTTTTCAAGTAACTGCAAAGTGCATTTCGTTAATTTATTCATCTTTATTTATTCAAGGTGATCCAAAGCAGGTTAATAAAAACCTATGGATATAAAATACGTTCATCCAGCATAAACATACCAACATGATAAATTCGGGAGAAAAAAAAATATCACGACCTAAATAATTCGTCATGCAGATCAATGGTCACTTTCAAAATTGCAAAGCGTAACACCTGCACCTCATCATAATAGTTTATATACATCAAGACAGAATTTCAACACACAAGATATACATAACAAAACATATGCTGCAGAGCACATGTACTATATCACTTTTTTAAAATGAATAGGACTGTACTCATATATACAGCCAATGAAGCCAGTATTCAAACTGCAATATGAAAAAAGTACAATATGTAAAAATCCAAGTGCTTGTCAACGTAAAATTTAAATAATATCATTAGTTGATATACACCAGTTGCTGGTTGTGTAAATCATAACACTTCAAGTAGATTTGTATTTAAAAAATTCTTCTGAAGAATAAAAAGAATGTAAGAGTAAAAAGTTTTTTAAACTGATTTTGAAGCTTGTTGGGTTGTCAATTTTATCTCTAATGCATGAAGGGAGATTGTTATAAACCTTTATTCCTAACTATGATGTTCCCTTTAGATACTTAGATAAATTAGGTCTGGGTTGATGGAAATGATTAAGTTATCTGGTATTTTTGTTATGGATTTCTGAATTTGTTGTGAACTGATGTTTGTTATTGATTACAACAAGCATGAAAGAAAGTATATATTGGGATGCTAAGGGCAATATTTTTAGTTTCCTAAATAATTTCTTATATGATTTTCAATTTTTGCAGCCCATCATAATACAAATTATATACTTCTGCATTCTAAAAGTTTTAATGCTATGAGATGAATTACCTCAAAAGGGTAAACCATAAGCCATGATTGAATGAAAATATGAGTAGTATACTATGTTAAAAATGTTAATATATATTTAATTAGTATACCAACTGATGCACATATATAAAAGTTTCACATTAAAACACTAAAATTGCTCTGACATGTTTCGATCCTAAGATCATCCTCAGGGAGCTGTACTTTCCTTGCTAAAGTCACAATTAAAAATAGTCACTGATTAACTTTGTTGTACTAATAGGGTGCTGCGTGAGTATCACGCAACGAAGCACAGGCCACACACCCGCAGTAGGTCACTCTCAGCAACATACCCTCACACAATACGACATGCTGCTGCAGCACCCTATTAGTACAACGAAGTTAATCAGTGACTATTTTTAATTGTGACTTTAGCAAGGAAAGTATAGCTCCCTGAGGATGATCTTAGGATCAAAACATGTCAGAGCAGTTTTAGTGTTTTAATGTAAAATTTTATATATGTGCATCAGTTGGTATACTAATTAAATAACTCGACGATATGCACGGTGCAACAATGAGGATAATTAATAGATATGTAAGGTTTGATACATCTCATTATGTAACAGGCTCTGCTCAATTTAGGAATGATTTGCTCAACATGGTCTTTCCAATTTATAGTATCATCTGTATGTATATATACCAAGAAATCTGATCTCACTGACAGTTGTGATATGAATATCATCAAGAATAGGAGTAGTATTAGTTAAAGGTTTACTGGTACCTTTAAATTGCATGTAATGTGTTTTATTAAGGTTTAGGGACAGCGAATTTACCATGAATCATTCACTTATATTGTTAAAAACAGAATTTAGCTTACTCTGAAAGTCATGAAGATTCGGATCTGCTATCAAAATGCAGGTGTCATCAGCAAACAATATTGGAATTGCAGAATTGCTTATAGTTCTCAGCAAATCATTTATGTATAACAGGAATAATAGAAGGCCGAATATTAACCCTTGTGGAACTCCATAATTTATCTTTTCCCATACTGAAGAAACTTTTTGGTTACTATTTTTTTTTTTTAATTAGAGCCCTCTGGTGCCTGTTATTGAAATATGATTCAAACCATAATTTAGCCTACCCTGTTACCCATAGAATTCTAGTTTTGGTAAGAGCATTTCATGGTCTACACAGTCAAAGGCCTTTTCCAGATCGCAGAATATGCCTCCAGATATAGACTTATTATTTATATCAATTACAATTTCATAGTTAGCTTATATATAGCTTTTCCTGTTGTGATTTTGTTCTAAAGCCATATTATTCAGCTACAATATTGTAATTATTAATATTTGCTAGAAGTTGAATGAACATAGCTTTTTCAGTTATTTTTGAAGATGTGGATAATAATTATATGGGCCTGTAATTAGACATATTTGCTTTATCACCTTTCTTGAATAAAGGTGTAATTTCTGCATACTTTAATTGATCAGGCAGTAATCCTAATGACAAGGAACTATTACATATGTAAGTCAAAGGTGAACAAATATATGGAGAACAAATTTTTATTAGTTTTGCAGATATTTCATCATAACCATGGCAGATCTTAGTTGTGAGGGATTTAATTATATTCTTGATATCTCCCAATTATGTCTGTTCACCATCCATTCAGGTGAAATCCATCTTCCTTAGAACGAGCCATGCCATTTTATAGTATCGGCGACTGCCAACACATTTTAACTGCAGAATTAAAATTTTATTGACATCCAACACTGAGGATTAGTACTTCACACTGGAGTGTATTACACAGTAAGGTGTTTGAGTTTGGTGACAACTGGATTTACAGTTCTCGTCGTGCATTTGAAAAATAAACTGCATTCCAGTAAGGTTGGGCTTTTATTTTTTATTGTGTTACTATTAAGCTTTGAGGTTCGTTCTCGTGACTGTAACTTAACTTACGGTGCCCAGTGAACATTTGAAATTGAAAGATGTACTGCAAGGCTAACATTATTTATAATTAAGAAGGTTAGAAAAATTGAGAATCCATTTCATTGACAGAAACTCATGTCAGAAATATATATTCCACCAACGTTAGGCTGTTAGGGTTCATTTCAGTGATGGTACCAGAAGTCCATGATAAAACAGAAAGGTTTAATGTGACATTTGGGCTTTGAGGTATTCATTTTGGTAGCATGAAGTAAATAAAGTCACACAAAAACTCTGCTGCAACATGTTCAGGCTTTTGTGTTACCACCAAGGGTAGACCTTCGGTTTCATTTGAAAGAAACCCAGTTTTTATGTCAGGTACATGTTACTGAGAGAATAGGAAATGCTAATTTTCCTCAGCAGCTGTCACTTATACTGCAGTCACCGTCTGTGTTGGCAACTGCTGTTCAGAACATCCAACATGAATTCTAATGCCATAAATTGAGGTACACATTATGATTGCATCAACATGTTAAGTCACAGACGTTGCTTTTGTTATGCAGATAACAGTCTTTTGAGTTGCTGGTGCGTGTAGAATTGTAAATACTTTCATATTATTGGAGAAGTAGGTGGCAATCCTGTTCTGTATTAAATCTGTTTAGTAGTGTCATATAGATAATATTCCTTTAGAATAATCTCTGTAACTGAAATTGCCCCGTGCTTGACTATCTCCATCAGCCCATATTATCAGTAGTTTAGCTGGAAGTGTGATTAGATTAAAAGAAGACTGGTATGTGTCACTGCGTAGTTTGGTCAATAGATATTGGAGTTCTGGAGGAACCTAATGGCTCTTATGTTCAGGGTGCAGGATTGAAAATGAAGGCAGCAGGTTCCTTCAGAATGTTTCTACACATCTGCAAACCCACGTGGAATCACATCCCAGAAAGGTTATGCCATGTCTCACGCAGTTCGTCAAACACCTATAACCATGCAATGCCATGTCTAATCTCATTCCAGTCCGTGTAACATTTGTGGTGGACAGAATGGCACTGGAACAGGTTTTTCTTTGTGTGCCGCAGTTTTCCCCTGTCATCATATTAATTGGTGTCGCCATTGCTATATAATCTTATCAAATGAATGTCTCTAAATACCATGTACCCCAGAAGATTAAAAGGAATTGTTTGGTAGGATGTCTGTTATATGTACTTTTCATGTTTGTTTGTGGTAGATTACTGCTTATCATTTTACCATTATCATTTTGATATATTGTTGCATACATTTACAGAGTGTAATGGCTGGTTTATGTACACAGAGAATAAGAATGCTATGGTGGGTTTAGTCATATAACTCGGCTTCATTATTGCTTTTAAGTTTAGGATCCTCATTGTAACATCACAGTTAAGTGGTTAGCATTTCTGCTTTGTATTTGGGTGGTCCCAGGTTCAGACTCAGAAGCCGTCTGTTTTTTCCGAGGTTTTTAGTGGTTTTCCTCAGTCTTTTCAGGCAGATGCTATGATGTTATTTGAAACAGGCCGCAATCATTTCCACAACTTTGCCATTTTATTATTCACAAATCACTGCTATATATTCTTATAATAAAACCAATCAGATGTACTAATTTCTCAAATTTATTTTTGGAATATAACTCTACATGTTTTAGACAGTTTCTCTGCCCATCATCAGGAGTCTAGCACTGTACACACTGCAATAGGTACATGTCATACAGGTTATGCTGACTGCTTGTTAGTGGGATCAGGATGTAACTCCATCCTGATCCCACGAACAAGCAGTCAGCATAACCTGTATGACATACACCTATAGCTGTGTGTACAGTGCTAGACTCCTGATAATGGACAGAGAAACTGTCTGAAACATGTAGAGTTCTATTCCAAAAATAAATTTGCCAAATTAGTGCTTCTCGTTGTTTTTATTGTAAGAATATATCACGATGCACGGTCCTCTGAATGTCAAATTCAGAATGTCAAACACTGCTTTATAATCTGAGCTGCTAACAGTGCCATTAAATGTACCATACATAAACACATTTATTTCAATTTCAGGTTATATTTC
>Ga0131853_10017616_pt1 | contig 13004 bp, 5 predicted proteins | sample TergutLab28metaG_FD_92764 | JGI IMG/M metagenome (GOLD analysis project Ga0131853, IMG submission 92764) | Labiotermes labralis P1 segment gut microbial communities from Petit-Saut dam, French Guiana - Lab288 P1 (version 2) (version 2) | ecosystem: Host-associated > Arthropoda: Insects >...
CAGGAAGAAGAAAACGAGGAAGACCTAAAGCTACATGGGCGGAAGGGATTAGAGGACTGTTGGGGGAAAAGGGATTAATAGAAGAAGACTGGAATGACAGAGACAAATGGAGGAAGAAGATAATATACTTCTTAAAAGGGCGCAGGAAGATGTAGAAACGTCGAACAACCTGCTAAATAAATAAATAAATAAAAATGTTTACCCGAAGGGCCAAGCCGATCCGGAAAACCAACTTCCGGATGAGTGGAATTCTACTGTATTTCAATCTTTAGGGCTTTTGGATAGCATACGAAGAGACTGAGAATCCTACATCAAAAGGTAGGAAGCGATACCTGCATTTAACCTGTTCTTAACTATTTCTTGAATGCAATTTTGATTTCTTATTGTAGAGGCATAACTCTACTCTTTCTTGACCACGGCACTAGAAGGGGTGAGGGGTCAGCTTCACGTCCTGGCCGCTCTTTACTCCCGGGAAAGACCAGATACCCATTGTACAGGAGGCTCGGTTGGCCCCAGGGCTTGTCTGGAAAGGTGCGGAAAATCTCGCCCCCACCGGTATTCGATCCCGGGCCGTCCAGCCCGTAGCCAGTCGCTATACCGACTGCGCTACCGGGCCCACAATGATGTGCGGTAGCTACTACATACTTGACAAAATATGCAACTTATGTTGACGCAATATTTTTTAAGATGTAAAATTACATGGTAACCGCGCTAAAATTAATTTAGGCATCGGCTTGAATAGAGTACCTAACTGACCACATGAACTACGGATGCCAAATATAGTATGGAAAGGTATCAAGCACACACACATATTCATTGCGCATAAAATGTTATTGTTGAGCCAACAATTACAAACATGGCGACGATGAGAATCTTTGAGGTTGTATACGATAAATCGAACACAGGTCTAAACAAAACTTGAAGTTCAGCAACAAGTTCCCCATGTTAAAAAAAAAAAACCAGCACACCCTGTAGCACTATAAATTTCAGCAATGTAAAAGCAGCTACTGTGAGTTCCGCTCAGAACTCTTTAACCTTCTACATCCTATCTTTTACTGTACGTACCGCCAGTTTTAACATACAAAAATTCTTCATTCTTCATGCAGCGTATCTGTTTTGTGTGGATCTGAGAACAAACAGCGAATGTTTCCTCATTCATAATTCAGTAACTGATTTATATAACCGAAATGGAAGGTGTTTACTGCGCGGTTACGAACTGGGCCTTTAAATAGATTGGATTACGTTACGTCCTTAAAAGAATTATGAAACTTCTTGACCTATTCCGAATCCTCGCCGATCGCTACGAAAACGTCACATCTCGCAATAATATATATGTTTTTTTTCCCCGATCATTCGGCCGCTTTTTATAATTAATATTACCGCTAAAATCCGGGTCTATAACCATTCATCTGTGCCATGCTAGTCACTTATTCCCTTGTTGCTTCAAAACACATCAACAGGCGACCTTGGGATAGCTGAATACTTTACAACTCAACACTACAAATGAATACAACATGCGCCACATTGCAGTGTCGCACATGGCAATGCGTAAATATAACAAGTATTTATTTTTTGTGAAAGAATCTAAGTATACGTAATCTACAGGTTACTCAAAAACTACGGATATGGAAAATAAATAGCACGCTTAATATACGCACACATTTACGATGACAATACATAAATTCAACTACTAGAATTACACAGTCACACAGAATGTCAGCAGTTACCTGTCTATCTGATATGGTTGCCATATTGTCTTGTTCAATAATGATAACGTATAAATTATTAAAAATTGCACATTATAAATATATACCGATGCAAGAAACGAGGAAGACTTGACAGGGTTTGCTCTGCGGGAACATGGACCCGGGCAATCAGACGCATGCGCTCCTATTACCTCGAGCATCTCCTGATCAATAGGCAACACGCCGATTAAAATTCAACCATTGATCTCTACCTGACGGTGACACCCAGCGTCCTAAATACGCTGCATGTAATCCCCCCTACATATATAGCACAGCTGCTGCACTCTGTCACTAAGTACTGGTACTAGAACTGGCGGTTGCTTGTACGTATAGACATGAATGGACTAAATCAATCAATGGATTAATCCAAAGATCAGGAGAGTATGTGGAAGTATGTTTTTCGTTTATTAAACGATTCTCATTCCCGACTGCAGATGTTAGCACTGACAGAAATGAGCATAGTAAGTTGCGGGAGTCGTGGCCCCTTCGAATCTGCGAACTTGGAATTCACATGAACGAACTGAGGGGTGGGGGGGGGACTTCGGTACATTCGGTCATCTGGTCGAGATTCGAACAGGATACCACTCAATGTAAAGGTAAAGCAGTCCCGTTACAGGCCTGGAGCGGCCCAGAGGGTTCCAGGAAGTTAAGGTTCCCAGATTTCATGACAACGGCACAGGATAGTGGAAAGGTTGTCAGCCTTAAGCACCGGCCGCCTTTACCCCCAGGAAATGCTCCTGGTACTAATTTCTGTTAGAGGCTGAGTCGACCCCAGGGCCATAGTGCGATAGGAAGGATTTTATGTCAATGAAAAATTCCTATGACACCAGCGATCTTCCGATTTGTAGCACAGCACCTTAACCATTGTGCCACCGCGGTCCCCAAATACAAGTCAATAGCGTTATTTATTTATTTGTGGTTTATTTAACGACGCTGTCACAAACTTTAGCCTGTATAGTGAATCACAGGATTGATGAATGATAAATTGGAAGATGCGTTGAAAGGTTCGGACGCAACCTATTCCAAGGCCTGTAAAGATCCTGCACTGAAAAAAGAAAGAAAAAAAAACACGAGAAGGAACCAAATTAAAGGGGAAGTACTTGGGTGGGGTGTATAGGCAAGCAGCAGTGGCGTATTTAGGTAGCATCTGTCGCGGACAGGCTGAGGAAAACTACATCAAATCCGTCAGAATAGCCTGTACCCTGCACCTGAGATGAGAATCGAATTCGGGACACCCAGAATAAAACAGAAGTGCTATCCATTCAACTGTGCAGTTAGTGCTGAGACTAGTAGTTCAAATCAGGGCAACACCACTGCTTGCCACATTTTTTTTGTAATCAGTTCCTCGTCATTCAATTATTCTACATTATATAATCGAAGTTACCGACAGCACAGTTAAATACACACAAATATACAAACGAATAAAACATTGTATAACAGCAGCGGGAAACATTAAATTTTGTACAACAATTCAGCCGGGAAATTTAAGGGAAAATTATGACTTCGGGGAATTTGGTGTTGTGAGAGGATAATATTAAAATGGATCTCAAAGAAGGAGGATGAGGGTGTGGTATGGATGAACGTGGTCAAGGCGAAAGACCAGAGAGGGATTCTCTCGGAAAGACAAACCAAACTCTGGGTTCCATAAAAGACTGGGAAAATTCTTGATCATCTAATCCGGGATAGCTCCGTCAGTATAGTCACTAGATTAGGGGCTGGATGGTGGAGGAATTGTAGCTCCAGTCCAGGAAGGGTAGAGAGATTTTTGTCTTGTCCATAACGTCCAGAACGGCTCTGAGGCCCACCCAGCCGCCTACACAAAAGGTACCGGGGAGGGGGGGTCTTCCCTGGGGGCAAAGCGGCCGAAGCGTGAAACTGACCACTCAACTCCAACGTCGAGATTAAAAGTGCGTGACTTACAACTATATTTCAGATATTATCACTATAACCGTAACTGGAAGGACACAACACCATTCGGTTACTGCATCAAGCCTTCGGACTGTCCACAGCCATATGCAAAACAAGTGACGTAGGAAACCGGCGTTTCGCAATCAGATTTAAACACTGTACGCGATCATCCGGTTCAAATACCAAGCAGGCAACCCTTCAGTATATGTGGACAAGAAAATATTGTAAAAAAATTTTAACCCGACAAAATTAGAAAACGCATGTATTCATCGGCCCTGCCGTGTCTTCACCCTGACTGGCAACAAACCCCACAAATTTTTTGAGCTTCACTTGTTTAGTTCCGATCGTCACTTTTACGTTATTCCGTCCCGCGAAATCAGGCTGTTTGAGGCTGATGGAACGTTTAGCTTGGACAAACCCAAAATTCGCGTTTGACAATTATAATTAACCCGAAGCCGTACTTGTACTTCACCGGGGAGGGGGGTTGGGGTGGGGAGAAAGAAATTAAATTTAACCAGTGAGGATTATTTTAATGTCCAGTAGAAAATATTGGTCAAACAACGACAGCAAGCCACTTTTCGTTCCCCGAATAACCACAAACGTCGCAGACCAATTTGTCAGAAGCGTCGTTTCTGGCACACGGAATGGAAGAGGTGACGGCAGACGGGGGTTCACTTGGTCAGAGATTTCTGGTCAGTAGGGCCGTGGCCTATATTCGCTATCGTGCACCAGGCAAGCCACAGTTCTCCTCCACGTTTGCGATAAAATCGAATTCGCCATTCTTAAGAAGTCAGCCGTTCGTTCGCTCGTCATTAATAACCGTACCAAAGCGTACAGGTAGTACTTTAATATGTGCAAGTGTGATACGGACCGTATTATGGGATGAAATAAAATTTCCACTTCTGCTGCCAAGTGGCTGTGTTACTTTTTTTCAAACCCCTCATCCAACCCGCTGGTGCGCATGCCGTTAAGACCCTGAAAAGAAACCTCCTGTCTACATAATTCAGCTTCGCCGCGCACCTCGACTTCTCACACGTTCCATCGTATTTTATAACAACGTTCATCCCTGTGACAAGAAGTTACGTCGGCAGCCAGCAGCCTCGCACGTCGACCCTCTAGAATATATGCTCACTGCAGAGAGCTACATCATGACACAAAAAATTGTACGTTAAATATTGTAATTACAAACAGAATTGTACTGACAACTAGAACTGAAATCCCTGCTTATTTTTACTGCAATAATTACATTAAAATTTAAAATAATTAAATTCGTGAAACATGTAGTTGCGCGAGAGGGATAATTGGCTTCACGACACGCTATACTCCACTCCATATGAGTGACATCAGTGATCGATACTCTCCGCTAGCTGGGACTACATGCGAATGAGTCGAGTAACGAACAGCCAGCGAGATGGCCGATCAGTAACTTGTCAGTTAAGTATTGTTATGCCAACAAATGCATGGCAGCTGAGTAGCGACAGATGTATATGGTGCTTTCGCAACAAACAGCAATCTGCATGGCAGATGAATTGTTATGAAATGCAATACTTACTACACCCCGCAGCAACAATGTTTACATTTAGCAGTATGCATGGCAACTGAGTACATAACTTAGTTTTGCGCCCAAATTTCTGATGTCAGAAATGTCTTTTTCTTTAGTAAGTGATAACTTTATAGCAGTACATGTATACATGCAGAACTGGATCCTGTTTATTCTGCACGAAACCCCTGAACCATTTAAAATATATTTCCAGTAATGCCATAGTTAGCTCCTGTGCTAGTTTTTGTGCTTTTGCAGAATCCATCTAGACAGGGCTTCGAGACTGCTTTGGTAGCCGTAGTAGAACGTTAGAAATGTTATGATGTATATTCAAAATGTGTACAAAAAATTTAATTTGAAACTTATGAACGCACCTAACCGAGCAGCAAAATGGTGAATACATACAATTCGTTGATCTACTATTGTGTCTTGTATTAGAGATTATTATTGTAGTAAATATGTACACACAAAAAAACGCAGTCCAATATGCTTAACTTATATTTAATGGTGCACAAAATGCCTTTTCCCCCCAGCATCTATAAGCATAGATAATTTACATGAATATATCCTCCGTGTACCTTCGCCTGCCAATGTAAATTCTTCACACTCAGCTGTTGTCAAAGCATTAGTGATTTAAAGCAATCACGTTACACTGAATTTGAGTTCCCTTTCAAATTTCACCTGGAGTTTTTCCCACAAACAATTCAGGCTCAAAACATACATAACCATTCACAGTAAGTTAAAAGGCAAGTAATTAATTTCCATCAACACTACAGATATCAATTAACATATCTTCAGAATAAATTAATTTACACCTTACCTAATCTCTGGAAATCTTCTGGTCCCTTGTAAAAATCTCAACTGTAAATATGGATTTATTATTCTCTTTTCCTGGGACAATATTCTGAAATGCCCTGGCATGTTTCCTGCATTCCTCACACCATTAATAGCCCAATGTGACATACATAGGTGGTTATTTCTTTTAACCAAAATGGTGGCAGGAATAAATATTTATCAGGTACTAAATAATTTAATTACAGTGAAAAGTGTAAAACATGAGTATTTTTTTTTAAAGAATTTCTTGCCATGGATCTTAGAAAGTAAATCACCAATATAAAACTTAAGGTCCCACAATGAAGATAAAAACACTTTAAATATGAAAGGTCAGAATCTGCAGATGCTAGTTTCTGGATTCTGAATTGTTATAGATTTTATTTTAAACATCTGTAGAAAATAATAGTGATGGGCAACACATGGGTTAAAAGGCATCTTGAGGTAACTTAAAACTTACATATTCATTTGGGTGTAAAAAAAATCCCTTTGAAATATAGTTGGGGTGGAGGGGAGGGGGAACCATGTGATTTACAGCACTCTGAAAGGTATTAGGACGCTTAAAAAAAAAAAAGTAGACACGCTCAAAGGCAATTAAATTTCCCACATTCACAATGTAGATGACATGGATGTAAAAAAAAATTATATTTGGAGATGGTAACTGGTACAAATGGTTTAATTAACAAAATTAGTTACTTCTTTGAAAAGGGCCTGGAGATGTTAATGCACTGCTACTCATATTCAACCAAAATGAAAATGTGTGGTACCAGCATGTAAGGGGCAATTATGAACCACATAGTACACAAATCGAAATGTCCAAACTTTTGGTTAATTTGCCAATATCCAGACTAAGAGATGATATATTCCAACACATGAACATTTGCATGATATCTCATGTGAATATATATTTACATACACGATTGTTACCCTAAATAAAAATCTTTATATTAGGTCTGTCCACAATTCTCCCTTCCACACACTAAGAAAAACTACCACGATAACATTGTAAAAACGTGACATTTATTGCTTTCCAGCTAAACGTAACATTTGTGATGACTTTCTAAAATAATGCACGGTGTGTGATAAAAGGGAGGTGTGGTTCTGCTATCCCCTTTGCACTTCTCAATTATCGTACAAGTTTATTTCAGGTCTTTGCAAATAACTATCACTCACGAACATCCATATGTCAGCTTTGGCAAGAATTTCAAATATCCATCGTCTGTGCCCAAATCGCAAACCATTATGTACCTCCTTATGACTTGGCATACAATGTGTATTTAAACTAACTGAACATTAGGTTTTAATGTCTTACCTTTCTCCGCACAGTAGGCAATCCCATCACAGCATTACTAGCAAGGGGCGGAGCAAGTACCAGTACATGCCGAGTGTCTCACAGGGTCACAAAAGTCACTACTTTTCTAATATATCCAATGGTTCATAGAAATTATATTGAAACAGTATTATTATCCGCTAATAAATCACAGAAATTTATTTCCTTACCTGTTTTACTAGTGGTATAAGAGTTTGCTCAATACTTTTGGTTCGTATTTCCAATGTGTTCTGCTCCAGCGGCTTCTCTGCCGCCATGTTGGGCTTGTACGTTTGATTGCCGGTCAGGGTAATTTGTTTCATGGATCTTTGTTTCGACCATCAGCGATACGCGATCAACCTGTTGAACAAACACTGAACTACATACTAGTGCAGTATTTCGCGTCTTTTCATAGATGGCAGAAGAACTCGAGAGTTACATACGGTAACAATTTTTAAAATCAATAAAGCCCGCCAATATTATGGTGTTTTGAATCCACGAAGAGAGTTCAAAATTTTCAACTTCCATAAATGTTTGTATTTTACTTATCATAATGGATTTATTCTTCTAGGCCCATAAAATCCTTTATGGCAAAAAATACTGGTTGCGTGTTATTTTGAATGCAGGAGCCGTGATAAGTGGTTCCAGTCACCATGGCATGGCCCGTCCTCAAGTTGCGGATGAAGGAACGGCCTACATAATGGAGGGTAGCTGCGAATATATTGAATAAGCAGTCGCGGACAACCGACAAGGGGTGGTCCTCCAGCTTGGGAGGTTGGGCGAAGTGCTAACAACTCTTCACCCTAAAAACATATATTACGAATCGTTCACAAAGAAAGCCTCGGACCTGGACTGATACTTTGGTACGACCTAAGCAATGGAAAAGGGACATGAGATTTGGCACTTGAAATGTTAGGAGCCTGAACAGGTCATGTTACCGTATGGAAGAAGCCAGGGCATTAACAAGATATAAATTAGATTTAGTGGGTGTACAGTAGGTTAGGTGGGCCAAAAGGGGGCTTGGAACGAGCAGGGGATTATAATTTTTTAATGGTAAAAGAAACGAAAATCAATTGGGAACAAGATCTTTGTACACCACAGAATAGGATCAGCAGCTAAGAGAGTAGAATTTGTTAGCGATAGGATGTCATATATAGTTCTGAGAGGTAACTGGTGTAATATCATTGTTCTGAATGTGCATGCAGCAACTAAGGAGGAAAGCTGTGATTCAAAAGACACTTTTTGTGAGGAAGTAGAACAGGTTTTTTATCATTTTCCTAAGTACCATATGAATATTGTATTAGGAGATTTTAATGCAAAAGTGGAAGGAGAGAATATTTTCAAACTGATAATTGGGAATGAGAGTCTACATCAGGATAGTAATGAAAATGGTGTTAGAATAGTAAACTTTGCCACATCAAAAAATCTAGTTAACAACAGCATGATATTTCTACACCGAAACGTTCATAAGTACACCTGGACCACTCATGATGGGAAGACTCACAACCTGATTGATCACATATTAATGGATAGGAGATGGTATTCGAGTATACTCAATGTACGATCTGTCGGAGGAGTTGACTGTAATGCTGATCACTATCTGATGGTTGCAAAAGTTAGGGAAAGATTGCCAGTAAATAAACAAGGAGCACAAAAGTTTGATGTGTAAAGATTAAATCTCAGGAAACTAAATGAGCTGGAGGTTATGTAACAGTATCAGATTGAGATCTCACACAAATTTACAGCTTGGAGAATTTAAGTGATAGCGAGGACATAAATATGGCTTGGGAAAACATTGAAGAGAATATCAAAACTTCAGCAGTGACTTTAATATAAATTACCTTAATAACAAAAAAAAAAGTAAACTAGACAACTTGTTACTCTCATACAACTTTTATAGTACTGTAAACATTCCAACTAGAATACTTAATAACTCTATTACAGAAATAGATAATATATTTATTGATAAAGTAAAACATGAAAATTATTCCATACATCTTCAGGAAATGCTTGCTATCATTCGGTGCAGAATCTTTTGTCTTCTAGGTTGCTATCCAAAAATTTAAAGATCAAGATATATAGAACTATAATTTTGCCTGCTGTTTTGTATGGGTGTGAAACTTGGTCGTTGACACTGCGGGAGGAAAGGAAGCTGAGGGTGTTTGAGAACATGGTGTTGAGGAGAATATTTGGACCTAGGAGGAACGAGGTGACGGGGGATTGCAGGAGATTGCATCACGAGGAGCTAAATGATTCGTACTGCTCACCCAATATTGTGCGGATGATAAAATGGAGAAGAATGAAATGGGCTGGCCATGTGGCGCGTATGGGTGAGGAGAGAGAGGTGTATAGGGTCTTGGTGGGGAAACCGGAGGGAAGGAGACCACTGGGTAGACCTAGGCATAGATGGGTGGATAATATTAGGGTGAATCTCCAGGAGGTGGGATGTGGGTATATGGACTGGATTGGGCTGGCCCAGGATAGAGACAGGTGGCGGACGCTTGTGAGTGCGGTACTGAACCTTCGGTTTCCGTGAAATGTGGGGAATTTCTTGACTAGTTGCAAACCAGTTAGCTTCTCAAGAAGGACTCTGCACCATGGAGTAAGTAAGTAAGTAAGTAAGTATATCATACATCAACTGGTTAACGGGCTATCTGATCATGATGCCCAAATTATAACAATTGATAATATTACTGTTGATAAACATATTAACAAAACTGAAAGCATAAGAAAATTTAATAAATTATCTATATCGCAATTTGCAGTTAATCTTTGCTATGGAAACTGGGACAACGGTTTTATAGAGGAGGATGTTAATACAGTTTTTTACAACTTTCTTAACACATACTTGAGAACTTTCAACTCCAGCTTTCTGTTACAGAAAATATACAGTACACATAATAACAAATCCTGGATTACAGCAGGAATAAAAACCTTATGCCAGCATTAAAGAGAACCTTATTTCATCAGGAGAGGTAGTAATAATTCTAAATTAAAGGCACACTACAAATCTTACTGCTTAATTTTGTCTGAAGTAATTAAAGCTGCAAAACAACTTTATTACAGCAATAAGATTTCTAAGTCCAACAATAAAATAAAATCTACCGGAGATAACATAAAAATTGAAACAAGCAAAAACCATACAAATAAGGGTATTCAACTCATAAATATAGATGGAAACTTAATTACTATTCGACAATTAATTGCAAACTCTTTCAATAGCTGCTTCTTAACAGTAGCTAACAAAATGGCTAGTAAAATTAAAAATGATAAAACTTCATCAAATTGTAACAATCCCATACATTGTCTTCATAAAAACTTTAAGCTCCACTGTTCAAACATGAAACTAAAATATACAACATCCAAAGAAATAGAAAAAAATGATCAAATCACTAAAATACCAAAACCAATCATGGATATGATGGGATTCCTATGAAAATTCTAAAAGTAAGTACACCTTTCATCACATCTTCTCTAACATACCTATGTAACAAATCACTTTCGCCAGGTATTTTTCCCTCCCGGTTAAAATTCTCTGAAATAAAGTCCTTACATAAAAAAGGAGACAGAATGAATATAACCAACTTCAGACATATCTCTTTACTTACATCCTTTTCAAAGATTCAGGGAAAAGTTATGTATATACAAGATTGTACCAACACATCAACCATAATAATATATTAGGAAATGAACAATATGGCTTCAGAAATAATTTCTCAACTGAAAGAGTCTCCTTCAAACTAATAAATGAAATATTACTAACACTTAAAAATAAATTAATAGTTGGTGGAATATTTTGTGACTTAGAAAAAGCATTTGACTCCATAAATCTTGCTATACTATTGTCTAAATGTGAAGTTTATGTATTCAGGGGCAAAACCAATGCACTGCTAAGATCATACCTCAATGATAGATATCACAGAGAACTAATAAACAATAACTCTTCTAATAATACACATTTTTCATAATGGGGCAAAATAAAACATGGCGTTCCTCAAGGCCCAATACTTGGTTGTTTGTCCTTCTTAATCTATATAAATGACCTTCTGAATATAATAGCTGACCCATTGAAACTGATTCTATTTGCAGATGACACAAGCATAATAATTACAAATCCTAGTCCCTCAAAATTTAAAGAATATATTCACAATATAATTGATAATATAAATAATTGGTTCAGATGTAACTCATTATCACAAAATTTTGATAAAACCTCCTTTTTACAATTTAGGCCTCAAAATAGTTATGAAATTAATATAGAATTAAGTTGTGACAATAAACTGATTAGAGAGACTAAAAATCCTAAATATCTTGGGTTAGATATACTTGTAGATAGTTCTTTCTCATGGAAAAATTATATTGATCAAATGATGATTAAACTAAGTACAGAATGCTATGCAATTAGGTATGTCAAACATTTTATGTCCCATGATACACTACGGACAATTTACTTTTCATATTTTCATCCATCCTATCGTATGGCATAATTTGCTGGAGTAATTCTGCATACAGCTCTAATATTTTTAAAATTCAAAAGATGATAGAATAATTATGAATGCCAGAAAGAGAGATTATTTTCGCCAATTATTCAAGAATCTAAAAATTCTAGCATTAAATCACAATATATTTTTTCCCTTTTATTATTTGTTCCCAAAAATAGAGAGTTGTATGAATATTAACACTAGATTAACTCTGATTTACATACTCCAACTGCAAACTTTTTAGAAAGGTCCCTTTTATTTTGGAATCAAAGTTTAAATAACCTTCCTACTAGCATCAAAACCACATCTCAAGACATACACCAATTCACATCTGTTTTAAAACGTTTCCTCCTTGTAAATTCATTTTAATTGTTAGAGGAATACTTTGCTTGGGATTTCAACAGAGGTCTTGGCTCAGCGTAACTATTTTAAAAGTAAATATCAAAATATTTTTACATGTAGCACAACTCAATATCATTCTATATTATTACTTTTAACTTGAATTCTTAACTCTTAGGCGCGCGCGCACAAAATGCCATAGTCCGAACAGGTGACACCTGGCCACCCCCGCTGGAACAACTCACGAGAAAACACATTAAGGAGTTCATGAAGTTTGTAACATCCATAGATTTTAATGCATTATAACAATTTACTGAATATATACATATTGTATTTCAGATAGTTTATTTAGTGAACCAGTTCATAAGTTAATAATTGAGTAGATAAACAAAACAAAGCAATGGCAACTAAATTAGAAAACCTAAAGAAAACCTGCCCTAAATATACAAAAGTGAGGAAATTGTACAGAGGTGTAAACACATGTAATTGTATTGTGAATACTTAACTGACTAAAGGGAATCCAAGGTAATGTAAAATAGATGTAAAGAGGAACCATAGAATAGGTTTTTAAAGTCATATAAATATAAACGTAAGGTGAAACTAAGACAAAATAATAATGTGAATGAAAATGTAAAGGGAATGCATGACTGTGCTGGTCACTGCATCCCCTACAGCAAAGCATTGAAGCATTTGTATTACTACTTTGTAATGGAGCATGCTCAATAAATGAAATTAAAAAAAAAAAAAAAAAAAAACACACACAAAAACAAAAACCAAACCCCACAAAACAACAACAAAAAACACCCCACACCAAAACAAAACAAACAAACACAACCAAACACAACACACAA
>Ga0131853_10017617_pt1 | contig 13003 bp, 6 predicted proteins | sample TergutLab28metaG_FD_92764 | JGI IMG/M metagenome (GOLD analysis project Ga0131853, IMG submission 92764) | Labiotermes labralis P1 segment gut microbial communities from Petit-Saut dam, French Guiana - Lab288 P1 (version 2) (version 2) | ecosystem: Host-associated > Arthropoda: Insects >...
ACGCCCCGGCCGCTCTTCACTCCCGGTAAAGACCCGGTAACCATTGTACAGGAGGCTGGGCGTGCCCCAGGGCCGGTCTGGACAGGTGCGAAAAATCTCGCCCCCACCGGGATTCGATTCCCGTAGCCAGTCGCTATACCATCTACGCTGCCCGGCCCATTAAAGAAAGTACGGTGCGAAAATATGTACCAAATGGCTCATTGAACACAGTGACCAAGCCGCGGCCTGGATGACTGGAGAATCGAGTTGGATTCCCAGCGAAGACATAATTTCCCTTTTCAACAGCGCATCCAAACCAATGCTGATGCCCATTCAGCGTCCTGTCCATTGGGTACTGGGGACTGTTTCGTACGGGGTAGAGCAGCCATTTGTTGCCATAAGCTAAAGACGAGAGTTATACCTTCTAATAACCAATCTTCCCCTCATACATTGTCAAGATACGAGATTGGTGGGGCTGTCTTATCGTATCCAGCGGTGGGCGTTTTTTTATTAGAAGTTCTGAATTTCAGATCCCGTAATCACAGTATTAAGAGTAATGTGAAGGTACAGTATATAAAGAAAGCAAGGAAAGTGATCTGAAGAAGTGAAATCCCACATATTACCAACCGGTTTAGCAAGTTATCCACCTGAACCCCCTCCTGCTGCCATTGCGATAGTCTTGTGTAATTTCGCGTGCGCCGTAAACCTTGTTACAAATTACGTAGAACTTGCCTAAGGCACTGCTTGCCAGAGAAGCTTGAGAAGTAAGGACACAAGGAAGTTTGTACCACGTATTTCGTATTTCTCTGAAAGTATCGATACCGTTATCTTAAATGCAAAATGTCGTATGTTTAGCCGTTGATTTTGGTGACCGGCTGCCTACGGGCGCCAGACATACGGAACAGCAGGGTTTGTACATCACAGCGCCGGATGAGAGACAAAGATGGTTATGATAGCTAATAGCTGATAATTAATAAAACCACCATAAACACTTATTGTGTAACAATATACTGTTACCAAAAATCAGACACGTCGTTATTTCGTTAAGTGGGGGAGCACAGTAAAGGAAAGGAACAGAACATCCTGCACAAATCTAGAAATGGTTCTGGAAATACGAATTCAGAACACGATTATTATTTTAACTTCAGTATTTTAAACCTTCATCGTCATTTTCAAAGAGATCTTAGGGGAACATTTTAAAATATCTGAAATAAGAAACTGTTAAAAAAAAACAACTATTATGGTTTAAGCTATTTAAGAATTTAAACACATTTAACAGCTTCAAAGAATATGTGAAATCTCATGTGCAGGTAAAGTACATATGTACTTCGTGAAGGTATATGGTGGAGTGGAGTTCCAGCTCCGTGCATTTTTAAAGTCAGCACTAGACGGATGTGAGTGGTCAGATTCATGCTCCGGCTGTTGTACCACCACCAACCCCCCCCCTCCTCTCCGGAGGAAGGAACCCAATTTTATATGAGGCTGAAGGGGGGCCCCAGAATCAATCTAGATGCTTTGGATAAGAAAGAAATCTCTTCACCGTGCCGAGATTTGAATGGCGGTTCCGCAGTCTGGCAGCCTGTAGCCTGCTCAATGTACCAGACACGTTGTTCTGGTTAATGAGCTGCAGGGAGAGAGTTTGATATGCTCCATGTTTCATGCATTAATTAGATGCATACAGTTTATTACAAAAGGCCAATAAATGCACTTTGGTTTTATAAATGTAGCCTTATTAAACCAATATAGTCACCACCGACGTGCTTCGGCAACACAATGTGGCCGGCTTCAAGGTGGTGATAAGTGCAAGAATACAAATATATTTATATTGTGTCGGGTTCACTCCACGGTTAAAATGATACATGTTTGGGTTAACATTCCGGAATTTTAACCAACACTGTATGACAGTAACTGTGGTTTGAACCCGACACACTAAATATGTTTGTATTCTTGCACTTACTACCCTGAAATGGCCGCTTGAGTGCCCGAAACATGTCGTTAATCGCTGTCTAAGAAGATTGCATTCATAAAACCAAAGTGCATTATTTGGTATTTTTCATAAATTTAAGCAGGGGAATAATTCGTATAACAGTGAGATAAATATCGGCCATGAAACCACAACTATGGTATTATGGATTTGTGATGGTGTTTAATAGCAAAAAATAACTACATGTTTCGGCAAATGCCGGCCATCTTCAGGTTATTACAATTTTGCTCAAAGAGTATCATATATATATGCCTATGTTGCGAGGTGATGCTGAGATCTCATCATCGTTACGCGTTAAAATCAGTTTATTTAGTGGGAAGATGGCTGCTATTGGCCGAAACATGTAGTTATTTTTTGCTATTAAATACCATCATAAATCCATAATACCATAGTTGTGGTTTCATGACTGATGTTTACCTCACTATTGGTCTTTTCTACACACATTGGGGATGACACACCTCAGAAATAATCTGTATTTCTTCTGAGATCATATGAAAGCCGGAAACACTCACTGGTCAAAATTCCAAACTTTATCGTTCAGACAAGCGGCACTTGTAGTAAGTGCTTTAAAGAATTTACAGAAATTTCATGTTACACAGCATGATATGAGACAGGATTATAATCACGACAGGTAAATACTAATTTGGAAGGAGGCGGTCTCGAGGTCGCTTTAGGTGTACCGGTAGAGAGACTGAGGAACACCACGAACGTCGTTTGTCAGGATGGCTCGCCAATCAGCCAAAATTCTTATTGCATACGTACCGAATACAAGCGTAGACCGTACTGAGTACGAACCTGCCGACTGGCAACGCCGGAGTCCTGCATTGACTTAATACAATATTGCATGTGTCCGTAACCTTACAACACACTACTTCCGAACCGAACAATATGGCCGCATTGCACGAAACGAGAGAACAAAGTATTGGATTTGTGTGCAGGTCAGGATAGCAAGTTCCAAGCACTATTCGTGACATATTTAGCTCATTTACAAGCATCTGAACACTAAGAGGTGTGAGAGCTCTGTTTATTCATTTCATTTACATTAGCGATATTCTCTTGTGTTGATTGAAATCCGACTATAATTCATTATTTTATTGTTATGCGAAAATTATTTTCCGTTCATAAAAAATATTTAACTGTTTAAATCCCGTTCCGAGGCCAAGTACTTGGGTCCTTCCATTTAAATGCAGGACGTTGCGTCTGTCTATTTCCTGACGGTTTTAGGAATGTACTTTCCAGGGGGGGGGGGTTCTTTCCGTAGGGCCATCTTCTCCACGAATTCATGTCAATGTATTCGTACTGACTTACATCTTCCATTATGCTTCCATTATGCTGCCTGTTTATTATTATTCTCGCATATTTTCAGCATTAGTTTTATCGGCTATAATTCACTCCCATGCCATCTCAAAACCATCATTTATAATTTCTCAAGCTTCGTCTTCCTTTTCCATATTCGCCATTTCGTACATGAAAATATTCAAAACATAACATTGTTATTTACTTATTTAGTGCGATTTTAGGTTCTCACAGCGGTCATAACCCTGACGATGGAGACAGCAGGTTCCTCGGAAAATATTCTACTAAACTACAGGCGTCGGAAAACAGCATTCTTCAGGGCACCGATAGTTCGAAACGTCGAAAACTACACACCCAATGACACTGTTACATCGCAGAAGGACTGGTACCTTCAGCAGTACCTCAGTGACAACCCCAAATCTGGTATAATTGTCTTGAAAAGTCTCAGCCAATATACGCCATTGACATGCTCTTATTCTTGCCCTGTTGTTCACTATTTTCCAACTAAACATCACGTCATATTTATTATAATGATGATTCATTTTATTTCGCTAACTGCGATAGCCCAGTATACAGTATGTAACCGCCGCAATTGTAACTGACGGCTGTGATAGACACTTTGGATGTGATTTACGCATTTGGTGTTTCAGCGTTGGGAAATCGTCGTGCTGGATTTCAGGCATTCGGTAACACGAAACAAACGCGCAATATTAAGAGCCCTACTGTTTACACAATTAGGGCTGTTAATTACATCTCGTCTTCACTTGCTTATTTTATTTAGCAGGACGGACTGCTTGAGTCGCCATGTTTGCTAAGCTGTGCCCTGCTGCTCCTTGGTTCATACTAGCCAATGCTGGAGCAGAAGTGAAATGTAGGCCTTTGAATCTTTGCTGGACAGTGTTTGCGAAATCTACTGACAGCATTCAGACACCAGTTCTAAGCTTACTGTCTACCAAACAACGCAAATAAGCATGTCATGGAAATAGTTAAAAAAAAAAAAAACCACACACACACACACACACACATACACACACACACAGAACGTCATTACTAATTACATAACTGCTACTGGAACAGTATTAATCAGGAGGTTAGTTTGTGTTCTTGGAACTGACTGGAGGACGCCGTGTAACATGGCTTCCTTGAGAAACTAACTGTCGCTCAGCTGGTAAAGAAATTCGCGACTTTGTACGGAACCCGAAGATTGTGGAAAAATAGAACTCGCACACATGAATAAACGAGTGACACTGGGCATATAAAATTCGCGGAGCCTCATCAGACATGTTCAGAGGTTGTAAGGGAGTACACACACACACACACACACATATGCACTGTCACACTCACACAGCATGGTGAACTTGTAAGTCAAATCATTTCCTTTCTGGGAAGGGCTGCTAAAATCAAGCTCTGTCTTAAAAGTAAGTGAATCAGACGGAAAGTTTTAACAAGACACGCAGTGTACGTATTAACGTAACATTTAGGCGCGTTCGCGTAACCATTGTTGCCGTGGTAAGCAATAAGTATTACGTATTCTAAGCGCGTGTGCCGGATTACATTGCCATCTGTGGCCTGTCCGACTGCATAATATTTTTCCACATTCTCTCATAAACGGTACGATTTAAAAAAAAAAGTTATTGAAAATAAAGTGCGTGTTCTGATTTTCTGTACAGCTTCTGTCTGAAACATCTCATTGTAAGCACAGTTCAGCGAGATACTGTCATAAATGTACATCGGTCTTCATGTGCAGTACCCGTTATACTTGTCAGATTTCAGTGAAACTTGAATTTTCTCGACATTTCCGAAAAATACTTAAATATTAAATGTCATGAAAGTTCGCCCCTTGGGAGCCGACTTTTTTTTTTCATGCGGACAGACAGACTTGACTAGGTTAACAGTCGCTTTTCGCAATTTTGGGAAAAGCGCCTAAAAACGAAAGAAACCCTCAACTTGGCAGTGCGATTTACCCTATCTGGGACGTAATGGTTCTGCCCCCATGACTGGGTTGTACGGAGTTTTGGAAACATTTCCTCCACACAAGACGCGAGAGTTACGCCTTCGTTTGTTTGCCGTCGGCGTCTCCTGAAGTAAAAGTGTATGCGCATCCTGAAGTACAGAATTGTCTTAACCCTGGCAAGAATTAAATCCGTAAAAATTCGTAGCTATTTAATGCTGATTATTTCGAGAATAATACGAAACACAAAAACACAGCTTGTGTAAGATTCACAGGAGCCATGTTGAAGTTTCTTTTAGCCACTTAATTAGGCACAATGATTGCTACAACGCTTATTGTTTAATTTATTATACTATTGCTGTGGTAATTTTGGTGCACCTCACCGCTCTGTAAGGTAGAATAATATATTATTTATATAAATTATAAATATCAAATGTTACTAATGCCCTTTTTATCATTCCTTATCCCGAAACGCACATTTTGTTCCAATCTGCGCCTCTCACTCATTTTCCCACCTGTTAAGTACACGCCTACGTATTTGACTATGACGTGATGCGCCCTGCAGCATCCCACGCACGTAGCAGATGACCACCACCATTCCACACACAGGACAAACACAGCCGTGTTGCATTTATTATCCTGCACAAAGATACAGCCTACGTGAAGGTCAGTGCAATGTCTGCTGTGTTGCCGTGCTTACGATAAAGCCACTGCAGCTCTGTGTTCACATCCCGCGGGGGGGCCAGCTGCTGCACAATCGACGGAGCTTCTCTGAATGAAGTTCGTCCGACGAGCCTATATCACTGTTACCTGCCCGAATGTTTCAATTCCTCGAGGACCTGATGTCGATGTCGCAATCGACAGAGCAGCACAGCTGTTTCGTGTCAGGGAAATTTCGCGTATGGGTGTCACCCCTGCCACCGGTTATGTCATTCTGACAGATTTTTAATGGTTTTCCACAGTGCCTCCCGTTATATGGTGAGGTAATACCTGATGTTAAACCACGTCCGTTTTGTTCCAGATTATTTAGAATTTGTAATTCCCTAACCATTGTATAATTCAGCGCCATGTAGTCTTAGCTAGCGATGTAGCAGTTAAATACGGGTAGTTACTGCGTCAGTAAATAAATGTCGGAAGTGACCAGCAGTTTTTGATTATACACAATGGTCCAAAAGCATGTTAACTGAAAACGTGCTGACGTTTTAAAAGGAATGCCAGTGCAGAGATACTCTAGTCGATTTGTGGAACGGTATCGCGGCGTTGTGAGTTTGGCACTGAACATGGAGAATCTCACTTCGAACAGTTTTTGTAAATTCAGTACGTAATATAGAAATTGGAAAACAAAGAGCCCCGGTAATAGTTTGATAGGAAGCTAAGTAAGCCCCATAGCCGATCTGGACCCTAAAGAATAGAAAAACCACTTGTTCCTGTCGAAATCAAAGCACGATTATTCGGTCGTCCAGGCCATGGCCAAGTCACTGTGTTGACTTGTTTAACCCTAGTCTCCTATTAGCTTCACAATAACAAATGTATATTTGAAGTGGAGGAACATCGCGGCCGATGAAAACTTGTGCAAAAGTGCCGAGACCCATTCGAAAAATGTGTATATTTGACTGGAGAACAGCTTTACTGTAATGTTCTGAATCTGGAATGTTGAAGTCGAAGTAATATTTCTCCTCTTATTTTGCTTATGCCCTTGTTTGCCTCTTCATGGGAAACTGGCCTGCTAACATAAGTTGTCCTTAATTCTCCGCATGCTGGTATGCCTATAGACATAACCTAACCTCCTACACTGGGATCGCGAGTTAAAATTCCACATGTCCTTGGCATATACAGGTACCTTATTTTATTCGACAACTCGCCCCACTCTTCTGTCAGACCGTTACGCATGACGCCAGGCCACGTAACGCTTGCCGCTGTTCCATTTCGCCGTCGACCGCAGTCAACGCATTTCAGTGTAATATATTGCAGTTACATTGGATTTGTACACACCGTATTTAAATACGACGCAGGAATTAGTGAAGTGATGCAGAAAGTAATAATAATAATAATAATAATAGTGATGGTTATTGTGATAAATTTGACGTTCAGGTGGCCGTGCAGCGTGATAAATTCTTATAATAAAACGAACTAGATGCACTAATTTCTGAAATTTATTTTTGGAATAAAACTCCACATGTTTCGGACAGTTCCTCTCCGTCCTGATCCTGCTCGCAAGCTGTCAGCAAACCTGTATGACATATACCATTGCTGTGTGTACAGTGAAAAACTCCTGATGATGGACAGAGGAACTGGCCGAAACATGTAGAGTTTCATTCCAAAAATAAATTTGAGAAATTAGTGCATCTAGTTGGTATTATTATAGGAAGTTGTTGCGATAATTAAGACGCTAAAGACGAAGAATTTTTGGGCAAGGCATCCCCGTTGTGTTTTTTGATCCCCCCCCCCCAAAAAAAAAAGAAAAAGTTGTGTTAGAAAAATATTTTATTACTTTATTTAATTATTGGACGAAGGTGACGATGAACTTTATAAATAAGAAGAGAAGTGTTACGGTTCGAGACTCGGAGCTATGCGGCCCCTGACGTTGGGGAATTGCACGCGATGAGCGACAGGAACAAGTCTTGTTGATGTTGCTGGAACTTGTGGACATGGTGCGATATACTGAAAATACGTGTGCAAGAGCCGGTATGAGGATTCACTGGTCGTGCAGCACTGTTAAATCGTGCGTTAGAAGAGAAACAGGGTTTTTAAATTTCTTCCGTAAATGCGCCGCTCAGTCCCGAACTCAGATCTTGCCACCACGTAGCGGCAAGTTTTCAGATTGCGGATAGAGGAGAAGACCGGAAGATATGAACAGCCGACAAGGAGTGGTCGACAGCTCTGGGAGTTGGGCGGAATGCCAATAACATGAACACCAAAAAACAAAAGACCTCGCGGGCTGCCGTCAGCACAATGAACCTTTTCATATTCCAAGAAAGGGTAGGAATTTCTTAAGCAGCTAGACGACAGTTCCACACAAAAGCTACTAACGCTATATTTAATCTAAATAATATTGAAAAATTCAGTTCCCGTTTCACCAACAACCGACTGTCTCCATCACTAAGACCAAACATTTAATGCCGCTTAGGGAAATCGCAGTATTACGATACAAGCCTCCTGGCATGTCACGCCATTTAGACCGGTAGTTTACAAGTCGATACGGTGTATCATGCCAGGACACCTGAATCTTCAGCAGTACCGGTATGAGAACCTCAAATCTTCCAAATCGCTGTTAATTTTAACAATACTGTGCAACAAGTGTACACACACACACACAGTGGGAAAAATTGCACAATTCAGCAATGTTGAATATGTTGCTACTGAAGTTCATTGGTTGGTCTATATGATAACAACCCCTGAACTTTAGAAGGGTTAGTGATGTGATTTGAGTGTACACAGACCATCGGCTTTCGCGTGCGGAAATACTGATGCGGGAACGTGATTACGAAATCCTGTTTTACATCATTCACGCGAAATAGGATGAAACGGCCTCCTCTGCTCCTGATTAACAGAATGCAAATTGCTCTGTTAAGAGGAAACAACGAAGACAGCACGTAGTCTAGTCCTCCCACAGGCTATCACATCCATGCAGTGCGTGGTTGCAGCCTACAGTGCCAACTGCACTCAGCTTGCACACATGTTGTGTGGGTCGTGAGTTATGGACGACTGATTCTGTATGGCATGGCGCGTCTTCAGGATCCGGATGGAAAAGACGGCCTCCAGATACGGTTGGCAGCTGAGAATATATCGAAGTAGCATTTGTGGTTTGATGGTAGACCGACTGGGACCTCCAGTTGAGGCGCTGCGCAGGAAGCAACCTCTCATCGTTAATAGTAGCCGAGGGCCACTCTGAAGGGAAGATAGCACGAACGTATGGCGATACTCTGGACCCAGACACCGCAACGCGGTAAAATCGTGCGACGCCCTTGATTGACATTCGGAAGGTTCGGAGTTCGTATTTTGATCAAGAGTTATTGACAGACGTTTTTGTGAGTTTAAACACTCCTACCCGGAAAATTCCTAGAATCGGCAAATCAGGCAACGATCGCTTCCTTCCACATCCTTATCAATTCGTTATTCGCCAGTGATCAGGTTATTCTACACCGTATTACCTCAGCTGCTGAAAATGTTAATGTAGCCAGGATGAATTAAGGACGAGAATAAACTTAGGAATATATAAGACGATAATACTGAAATGAATTTCAAAGTTTGTGAGGGTGTGGGATGGATTCATTTGGTTCAGGATAGGGACCGTTGGCGGTCTGTCTTGAACATGGTCGTGAACCTTCGCATCCTATTAAATCGGGGAATTTCTTAAGGCGTAGACATATATCAGCTTCTCAAGAAGGGCAGTTCATAGTACAATGTGGGGTGTGGAGGTCAGTCCCACGCTGTCGTCACCTTACCTCCGGGAATCGAGCCCTCGGTAGCCACTGAATAGGAGGTAATGTGGGCTCCAAAGCCGGTCTGGGCACTTTGGAGAAGAGAAGAATCTCTTGTTCTTCCCCGGAGTCGAACCAAAATTCTTCGGTCATCCAGGCCGTAGCTTGGGCACTGTACCGATTATGCTGCTGTCCATGCTCGTACTCTGGTGCATCTAGTGCATCGTTAACTGTATTTTGCTGCTTCTTTTACTTGTTATGAGAACGCTTTTGACAAGTTCGTCGGTTAATGAGACAGAAATGTGTGTAAGAGTGATTTTCTGCCAGTGATGAATATTAAAACCGCAGTCATCCCAAGCACAATAACGACCAGTTTTACTTACTAACATTTCTGAGAAGTATTTTTCCCCCAAGTTCCCCTGGGTAATTTGGTATCAGTTTCCGCCAGGACGATTAGTAACATACTACCAGCCTACACGGCGTCACACGGCATAAACGCATAGCCTCGAAGGGACTTTTTTCCCTACCTTCTTATGCCCCTAGAAGTTTGCAGTTTGCTACACCAGATGTGCCGAAGTTGTAAGACCAAGTGGTTACATTGTGAAACATCCATCTCGTGTTTCGTCGGTTTAATGGTTGTTTCATTTCAGTGAATACAGTGGAGAGATTGAGATGATAAAAATATCAATAGAAGTGCACACGAGCGTCGTAACTCAAACAGTGTGTTTTATTTAAGCCGAAAAAACTCAGATTGTGGTGAGATGCCGTTACAACACGCACCGATTGTGCCGGAATGTCGCGGCCCGTTCGTTACAACACAGTATTTCAAATCCTATAAAATTGACCCTGGTTACGAATAAGATTCCTCACCTTTACATTTTGTTTCTTAGTTCTCTCAGTAAAATGAAAGTTACTGCTGTAACCTGTCGTAATGTGAATACGATAACAAGGTGAAGTCCTTGTCCACCCCACGAAGGAATATACAGGGAATTGGGACATAGCTCCAATTGTTCTTAACCTCGGCACTGGATGGAGGCGAGTGTGTAAATTCACATGCCGGAAAAAAACCACGTTACCCATTGAATTGGGAGTTGGGAGGGCCCCAGAACCAGTCTATACAGTTTTGAAAAAGAGAAAATCTCGTGCCCTTGCGAAGATTCGAACCCTGGGCCATCAATCCCGTAGCTAATCGCAGTACCGACTACGCTTGCCCGACTCAAAGACAACGAGGAACAGCTTCGAAAACTATTGCAACCCGGAGTACTCCTGTTGCTTATCACTTTCAGCACAACAGGCCATGTGGGTGAAGCCACGCAGGGAAGCTAATGGACCTTACGTGTGGACGAGAGCCTGACACACGAACTGTCGTGATACAGTTTGAGTACCTAATGCTGGTGCTACATGTTGTTCGGCAGTAGACGTGGCGTGTGTTTAGGGACCTTGACCCGTACACGGCTGTTGAACTGCACCGGTCAGTTAAGGATTCATGAAGAAAGAAAGAGTGTCATTGTGAAGCAACGGAACGAAAAACTCCTTCGATGGTGGTTACGACGTAGCTCGCAGGTTTCTTGCCGCCTGTTGCTTCACTTATTCCAAGCCCCGTTGCCTTCTATCAAGCAGCCCAAATAGTGCCTCTATATGTGAAGCGCAGTTCCGCCCACTCGGCGCGACGCTCCTACGTAATTCACTCTTATCTGTTGCGTAATGTCAGTCAAACCAAACAACTTACCTATCCGTTGTTCGACACGTCGTACCTGATAACGCGAAGAATTCTCATATCTCTACGCTAGTACTTGATGCCACAGAATGCACGCAAAGAAGATTATGTTAACGCGGTCCGATTGCTCAACCAGATTACCTCGCGATCTACGTGAACCATAGCATGTATACGTTAGTGTGTGTGTTACCGTAAAGATTCAGTCTTTTACCTTACAATACGAGGCCGCTGTACAGAGCATTTTTCCCTCATCCAGTACCGTCCTGACAGTTTATGTAACCCGAATACAACGTAACTGTTTGGAGCTAAGAGGGGCGGTTTGACAGCAGGACATAGTTCAATTTGTAGAACCAACTGTACATCCACTAAGTATATTCTTCACACCCTATCAGTGCTGTAACATATTTCGGCACACCACACATGCCATCATTAGGAAGTCTTCGTAGCTGTTATCATAACGCTGTCAAATGGTCCGTTGTATGTGAATGAATTCACAGTAATAATAGCAGGATGTAGACTTTATTTGTCAAATTTTAAAAAATTTGGTTTGCTTTAAGGACGCTGTCGGTATGTCATATTATATAGAGATGAATATTAGGACGATAAGTGAATAATGAATGGGAATGGATATGGATTGAAACGGCCATGGCTTAGTTGTGGCATTATCCCACGTTCGCCTCAATGCACATAATAAAACCACGAAAATCAGTCAGCAGTGTGCATCCCGGCCGAGATTCGAACCACGCACCTCCCTATCACATATCAGAAGTATTAACACTTGTGCCAGCAGCTTGTTCGATTCGTACTATTTAATATGCTGCACGTAATAACAACATGGCGGACACAAACTTCTGAAGTGGGTGCGACAGCAGATTCAAAATCCATTAACTATTAACCACAGCAGTATAGCAACCTTAGTAATCAAAGTAACTGGGGTTTCATGACTTCATCAAAAGTATTTAGAAAATTTAGGAGTTTTTAAAATACCAAGACGCAAAGTAAGTACGAACTCCGCGTATTCCGGTATTCTAGCATTGTTGTGTAATGACTGGTTATGTGTTCGGAATACATAGTTTACCGGTGCGTTCTTGTTAAGGTCCTCGTTCTGTTATACTCACTTGTAAATATAAATAAATTGCTGTCCGATGTAATCAACAACGGAGATATTACAATGCATATTCATGAAATAAATGCATTGAAGGGTAATGATAGCACACTGCATGAAATCTTGTTTGTATTTTGTTCGCTCTGTATAATAACAAATCAAAAAATGTTCAGAATGTATGTTAGACGGCTTTGTGTACGGAGCAATCGTGAATTGCACGTAGAACTTGTAATGTGTGGGTGGTGGGCTTGAGTGTTGCAGAGTACCGCCGAACCCTCCCACTTAAGTGCATGCCCAGAAAAGATGATAAACATGTGTACACATGTAATGTGTATCAGTTGTATCTAATCGCGGCTTCTTTTAAGGAATCTGATACAGTTAGTTCTGAGGTCATTTTTTTATTTTACTGTGTTACGTTACATAGACTGCCTCTGTGGTCTAGTGGTCAGAGTTTCTGGCTACAGATACAGAGGTCCCGGGTTCGATACCCGGCGCTACCAGATTTTCTGAGTAGTAGTGGGTCTGGAACGGGGTCCACTCAGCCTCGTGA